>Ga0105044_10001983_pt1 | contig 27787 bp, 22 predicted proteins | sample MAT01_FD_78092 | JGI IMG/M metagenome (GOLD analysis project Ga0105044, IMG submission 78092) | Freshwater microbial communities from Lake Fryxell liftoff mats and glacier meltwater in Antarctica - MAT-01 | ecosystem: Environmental > Aquatic > Freshwater > Ice > Liftoff microbial mat | place... | reverse complement strand
CGATCCAAAGTTAGCAGTTTCGCCGCTGACTCCCCTCAAATGAGTCAATCTAAGACTTAAAAAATTGGTCGGTAGAATGCGCTTTCCAGCTTTTCTTCAGCGACAATGAAACCACCCTGCCAACCCCCCTTAAGAAAGGGGGCTTCGGAACTCAAAGTCCCCCTTTCTTAAGGGGGACTTAGGGGGATCTCCAGAATTGAGGTGCTTGATCAGACTTTTCAAACATCCTCTTAGGAGATGGAAGCATTAGGACATAGAAGTACTCTCAACCTGCCGATGCCTGGGTCAGGATAGGTTTAGGAGAAGTAGATTTGATTATGGGTTTACTTTATTTTGACTAAGAGGATGTCTGAAAAGTCGTAGATGTGACATCCGAGAGTCAGGACTCGGCATTCGGACGACCATTTTTCGGTGAGTCCGAGAACTTTTAAACCGAATGCCACGCCCCTACAGATAATGGGCGATACTTTTCAGACATTCTCGTAAGATAATCTGCTCGTAAAAAGTTTGCTGATGAGGGTAGTAAGTGCGAAAAGGATAATTTAAATTGTTTATAAATTCTTTAAGAGTCTTGCCTAGCTTGTGTTTTCGCTCTTTCCTTTGTTGCAATTTGGGGGTTGTGGCGCTTGGGCTACTCAGCCCTATGAGGATTAGAGCAGCGCTGCCTCCTTCTTCTTGTCAGGTATCAGATGATACGATCGCCCGACTCTCTACTTTCCGCCAAGTGGCAATTCAAGGCGAAGATGATGCGATCGCCCAAACTGAATACCGCGATCAGCAGCGGCAACTTGCCGATCAGTTACGTACCTGTCGTAACCAAAATTGGCCGCAAACTCAAGCCATTTGGCTCCGCCTTTACCCGTGTGATGTTCGCCCTGGAAAGCTAGATGAGATTTTCGATCGCATTCTTAGCAAGGGCTACAACCAAGTTTATCTAGAGGTTTTTTCTGATGGGCAGGTGCTGCTACCAAGCCAGGATAATGCTACAGCCTGGTCTTCTGTGTTGTGGCAGCCCGGATATGAAAAGCAGGATTTGTTGGCAGAGGCGATCGCCAAAGGGCGCGCCAGAGGTATCAAGGTCTATAGCTGGATGTTTGCCCTTAACTTTGGCTATACCTATAGCTTGCGTCCTGATGCCGCTCAGGTGTTAGCCCGTAATGGGCGGGGGCAGACCAGTCTAAGCTTTGGCAGCCCAGATATCACAACGACGGGAGCTGCTTCTAACGAAACTTTTGTTGACCCCTATAGCCCTCAAGCCCAGCGGGATTATTACACCCTAGTCCAGGCGATTTTGAAACGACAGCCTGATGGTGTTTTATTTGACTACGTTCGTTATCCCCGAGGGGTAGGCAGCGCCACGATCGCCAGCAAAGTTCAAGATCTATGGCTGTACGGAGGCGCTTCCCAAGAGGCGCTATCCAGCCGTGCCCAAAATAGTAGGGGACGAGAATTAATTCGACGATACTTGGCTCAAGGCTTTGTTTCTGCGACCGATGCGACGGCGATCGCCTCCCAATATCCCCAAGATAAAGAGCCGCTCTGGGAGGGACAGACGCCTACAACTACCCCGTCCACGAACGAACCATTGCAAAGCCAACTTTGGCGCTTGAGCATTGCCCATGCGTTTCAGGGCGTACTCGATTTTTTGGCAATGGCAACTTTGCCGGTGCAGCAGCGAGGCATCCCCGCCGGAGCCGTATTTTTCCCCGATGGCAATCAAACCATTGGCGCCCAGGGATACGATGCGAGGTTGCAGCCTTGGGATCAGTTTCCTAGCGCTATGGAGTGGCATCCTATGGCTTATTCGACCTGTGGTGATATGAGCTGCATTGTGGCTGAAATTCAGCGCGTTATGGCAAAGGCTCCTCCCGGAACTCAGATCATTCCAGCTTTGGCAGGAACTTGGGGAGCTTGGTTTAATGAGCATCCGCCCTTAGAGTGGCAAATGTTGACGCTTCAGCAAATGTCACCCCAGATTAACGCGGTCAGCCATTTTGCGTTTTCTTGGCAAGACGAGGCGTATGAGCGCGATCGCAAGACCTGCCGATTGAGGTAAGCAAGACGCCCTCATCAAGGCGCAGATGATGCTTGCCAAACATTTTTGGGAACCCTGAATGGGTCTGTTATTCCCTTCTCCCCATGCAAGCAGAAAACCGCTCCTCTTCCTACGTTTCCCAGCTCCTTAAACTCGCAGGCGCGACGCTCATTTTAGGCATCATGGTTGATTATCTCACCCTTGCCTTCCCGCCCAATTTTCTAAATAACGAATGGCTCGCTAACCTGATTGATCAATTTGTAGGACGTGGAGTAGTTCCCCTCCTGGGTTTGGCGCTATTGTTCTGGGGCATGTGGATGGATGACTCTATTAATCGGGAATCCGCTCGGAAGCTGTTGACTCCAGCGGTGCTACTAGCGGCTGGATTAGGAGTAATGTTTCTGTTGTTCACGCCGCTGTACTTCAATAGCAATCGGTTGGTTAGCGCTGCCTCTAGCCAGGAGATTAATAAGGAGGCAGAAACGGCAGCACAACAGTTAGAACGACAGTTGACGATGCGGCAAGGGCAGGTCAATGCATTGCTATCAAATAGTGAGCAAGCGGCAATGCTCAGCGCAGAATTGCAAAATGACCAAGTCACCCCAGCAGATAAAGCGCAGCTCCAGGAATTGAAAGAAATCCTCGATCGCGTTAAAAATGACCCCAAGCTTGTAGAGACAGAAGTTGCCAAAGCCCGTAATGCTGGCATCAAGCAAATCGAAGAGCGTCAAGGTCAAGCGAAATCCCGCCTTCAAGAAGAAATGCGCCGCGCTCGCCTGCGAATTACGTCTATTAGCTTTGTTTTGGCAGTGGGCTACTTGATGGTTAGCTGGACAGGGTTCGGCATCGTGCCAGGGAATCCCACCCGTTCGTCTGGTAAAAAGTCGCGGTCAAAGAGTTCGCGGCAGAAGCGAATGGGCAAAGGCAACGCCTAGAGAACGGTTAAAGATTATCGCCAATCACTTTTTGGGGCGCGGCATTTGGGAGGAAAGCATTCAGACTTACCGAAAGATGAGCGTCCTGTGCTGCGCCCTTACCTCCGAACATTCTAGAAACCTGTCCCACTCTGACAACTGATTGCGGATTGCGGTAATTACATCGATCACATCGATAGCTTTTCAAACACTCTTTTAACTTTCTTCAACTTGATTCAACCGTTTGAGCTTGAGAATGTCGCTCATTTTGCGAATTTGGGTGAAGGTGCGCTCAAGCTGTTCATGGTCAACGACATCAATCCCGAGACTAATAGTAGCAGTTTGACCAGGGAAGGTTTTGACTTGGGCACTGCGGACATTGATATTGTAATCGCTGAGGCGTGAGAGAACGTCTTTGAGAACGCCGACCCGATCGATGACTTCGATTTGCAGTTCTACGGGGTAGGTAAGAGGGCGATGGCTTTGAACATTGTTTTCGTTCCAACGGACAGGGATGAGGCGATCGCCCGGAATGGTGTCGGTGTTATGACAGCCTTGCCGATGAATAGAAATCCCACGGCTGCTGAGGGTTACCACGCCAATAATCGGTTCGCCCGGAACCGGATTACAACAACCTGCTAGCCCATACAGCAAACCCTCGACCCCAATAATCGGAGAATCCTTAGAACGGCTACTGGGGAGAGGGGAAGGCGCAGATGCCGGGAGAAGCGTGGTTGCCAGTGCGCTATTGCTGGGGGCTGGGGCGATCGGTTGGCGGATTTTGATCGCTTCGCGAATACGATTGATCACAAGGTTGAGGGTCACTTCGCCGTAGCCTACTGCCGCCAAGAGATCTTCGGCAGAGGAATAGTTGCAACGTTCGGCAACCGCCTGCATCGGTTCGGACTTGAGTAGAGCCTCAAAGCCGCTCTTACCTAGCTCTTTTTCTAGCATTTCGCGTCCACGTAAGATATTTTCGTCGCGGTGCGATCGCTTATACCATTGCCGAATTCGATTACGGGCGCTGGTCGTGACGGCGAAGTTGAGCCAGTCGAGGCTAGGGCGAGAATTTTTCTGGGTAATGATTTCAACGATGTCGCCTGTTTTTAGGGGCGTGCCCAGGGTCACCATCCGCTCATTGACCTTGGCGCCTGCACAGTGGTTACCCACCTCAGTATGGATGCGGTAGGCAAAGTCTACGGGGGTTGCGCCTTGAGTCAGAGCGAAAACATCACCGCTGGGCGTAAAGACGTAGACCTCCGCATCGAACAAGTTATCTTTGACGCCCTGCATATACTCTTGGGCATCTTTCATATCGCTTTGCCACTCGACGAGCTGACGGAGCCAGGTAAATTTCTCGTCTTCGGTGGTGACTTTGGCGATAGAGCCGCCTGTTTCCTTGTATTTCCAGTGGGCGGCAATACCGTATTCTGCAACCTGGTGCATTTCTAGGGTGCGAATTTGCACTTCGATGGGGCGTCCAGAGGTACCAATGACTACCGTGTGGAGGGACTGATAGCGGTTAGGCTTGGGTAGACCAATGTAGTCCTTAAAGCGTCCAGGGATCGGGCGGAAGGCATCATGAACAACAGCCAAGGCGCGATAGCATTCATCGTTTGTTTCGACAATGATGCGGATGGCAGCCACATCATAAATATCTTTGAAGCTTTTCTGCTGCCGCTGCATTTTGTGATAAATGCCGTAGAGATGCTTGGGGCGACCGTTGATATCATGGCAGGTGATGCCTAGTTGGGTGAGGCGATCGCGCAGCATTTCCCCGACCTGTACCAGACGTTCTTCCCGCTCGGTGCGTTTGCCAGTCACCAGCCCCTGCATTTCTCGATAGGACTCTGGCTCTAAATACTTAAATGCCAGATCTTCTAACTCCCACTTTAAACGACCAATCCCCAGGCGATTTGCCAGGGGAGCGAAGATCTCACGAGTTTCTAGAGCAATACGACAACGCTTTTCATCGTTCAGATGCTCTAGCGTCCTCATGTTATGGAGGCGATCGGCAAGCTTAACGATAATCACCCGAATGTCTTTTGCCATTGCCAAAAACATGCGACGGAAATTTTCAGCCTGTTGATCTTTTTTCGAGGAAAAGTTGAGTTTAGACAGCTTGGTAACGCCTTCTACTAGCTGCCGAACTCCTGCCCCAAAGCGGCGTTCAATCTCTTCAGCCGTGACATCTGTGTCTTCAATAACATCGTGTAAAAAACCTGCTGCAATCATTTCAGCACTGCCGCCTAAATCTCGCAACAATCCCGCAACAGCAACAGGATGGGCAATGTAGGGTTCTCCAGAGGCGCGGAGTTGACCTTCGTGCAAGCAGTAGGCAAAGGCAAACGCTTGGCATACTAGCGAGGCATCTGAGGGCGAACCGTTTGAACCCGCACAGCTTAGGGGCGATCGCTGATTGATTAAACACTCCTTCAGCCAATCGGGCACCGTGATATCGGTCGGGAGCGACGGCGAAGCAGATGCATTCATGCTTTTAAGCACAGAGACCATAGGAGTATCCGAAGGAGTAGTGTTTGCAATATTACGTGATCTAGCCCATAGATAATTTGAAAATAATCTGGAAGCAATGCCCCAGCGAACCTTCCGGAGATAAAAGGCTAAAGATCTGCTGCGATCTCAAAAAAATAAAAAGCTCTTTAAAAATTAGGTTGCCTTAGGCAGCAAGGAAATGAACTTTGAGTATCTAGATTGTTAAAAATATTATCAAATTTTAGGTGTTCCTGGTTACAACTTATCGCTGTATCTTTAATCTGTGGGGCGCTAGAGACAACTTAGCAGAGTGTCTATTTCTGAAAAGAAGGTCTAATTGAGACAAAAGGCGAAACACAAAGGGTAAAAGCATGTTAATAGGGAGACATCGCCAGCATTACGAAGGGCTACGGCAAATGGTTGGTCAGCTTCAAGAGATCGCTGCCCGCCGTTTAGGTGTAGCAGAGTTTCAGGCAGCTTTTTTGCAGGTTCAGCAGTTGGGACGTGATCTGGATGATGAGGATAAGGATCTTGGGGCTAAGATTCAATCTTACCAAACTGAAATTAATAAACAGTTGCGGTTGCTAGAAATAGATTTGATGTTTTTGAAGGCGGCTCGCCAAGCTGCAACGAGTGAGCAACGATGGAAAATGATGGGCGATCGCCTCAATCTCTTCATTTTCTACTGTGATACGCTCTTATCAAAAGACTTTCAGGGCGGCGATCGGACGTAGTATAGGCATAAGCCAAACTCCTAGAAAATCACCCCAATGGAGACTCTGGCAACGTACACCTCATGCAGCGCTTCGATAAATAAGGGGATGAAACAACGAGTCACCTCAATAGAAATCACCCTTGATCTTGAGATCAAGGGTGATTTCTATTGGCTGTCTTCAGAAGAAAAACAGCCAATAGGAATGAGGAGGGAAATGATTTATTTACCTAATACTTTCACATGAGTGTCCCCTTTCGCCTGAATATTCGTGCCTCCTTTCGCCTGAACGTTCTTTTTAGCAAGCTGCGCTTGTTTTGCGTCTTGCAGAACAACCTTGAGCCTCTGAAGGGGATCAATGACCTGACTCACCAACGGTTTTTTTGCTTGAGCCAGTTGCAAATTGGTAATGAACTTAGCTAAAGAATACTCTAACGCTTGCCCTGGATCCATCGTCACCCAAGCGCCATCAGGACTGTGTTGCCGGAATTCAAAGTGGAGGTGAGGTCCCGTTGAAAATCCAGTGCTTCCCACTCGACCAATCACTTCACCCTGTTTTACCGTCTCTCCAGGCTTCACAAACAGCTCGGAGAGGTGACCATAGAGGGTTTCTTCGGTGCCCTTATTATGTTGCAGCACTATAGTTAAACCGTAGCCGCCCATGAAATCAGCAAGCTGAACCTTCCCGGCAAAAGCTGCTAAAACTGGGGTACCTTGATCTGCTCCTATGTCGGTTCCTGAGTGAAAGCGGCTTTCACCCGAAATAGGATGAATTCGCCAGCCAAAGGCAGAAGTAATAATAGCTGGAATCGATAATGGGAACATCATACCGATGTTGCCATTACTCAGCTTCGCTGGAGGACGGGATGTAAGATTGTAGTAGTCTCTGCCAGAGGGAGTAGTACGCCCTGAAAGCCCAATGCCGTAAGAACTGAGGCTAATAGAACCCACGCTGACTGAATTGTAGCCTCCAGCATAAGCGGGAGCACCACTACCTGCCGACTGAGCTACAGAGCCATTTTGGAGCTGGGCACAAATACTTCCAGGGGCAATATCTCCTTTGTTGACCACAGCTTGACAACCCGAAGACCGCTCAGAAAGCACGATCGCACTCGGTGATTGATAAGTCGTTGCGCCCACATCGTAGGGGGTTGAATCAATATAGTTGCTGCCCAAAGCCTTTGCTTTCTCGGCTAAATCTGGGGAAACTAAGGGCGTCGCAGAACTGTCCCGATCAGGGCTACCCAGATTAGGGTTTACAGAATCTACCGATTGAGCCGTAGGGTCAGGAACCGCTACCCCTTGCGGATCGCTTGGACTTACATCAGGGGCAGTTTCTTGGGGTAGGGGCAACTGTGATTCGACTGCAATAGCAGCAGGGACTAACGGAGCAGGATCTAGGAGTAGATCGTTGGCGCTCGGAACAGCAGGCGTTTCGGGGGGGGCTAAAGTCTGAGCCACAACCATCCCAGATGAGCTAAGGAAACTCATGCCGCTGAGACAAGTGAGTCCGCTTGCCAGCAGCGTGCGCTGGCTAAAGAAGCGGTGAGATATCCGTTTTGAATCAGGTCTTTGAGTCATTACTGCGTCTTACCAGAAATTGTTCGGGCGATTGAGGTTACCCTGAAAGGAATCTCAAGGTTGCAGTGCAATTCAAGTGCCACTGGGCAAAAAATTGTGCTGTACCCCTTGATTAAGTTAACCAGATGATTGTTCCTGCCTATCATTAGCATAAGACTAAGCAATTGGAACACCTGCTATTGCTAAGGCTTTATAGCCTCTTTACTAACACAGGCTGTAGGAGCCGTTAGACTTTCCGTTCACCATTCTAACCAGTTGATTCTATCAATCGTCTAGTCTTGTTTCTTCGTACACTCCTAATTTTGCCTTTTCAGGATGATTCTGGAATCTTTGTGATCGTGAAGCTGCAAGCTTTTAATCCTGAAAACTACTTTCAAAAAATAAATATAGACCAAATAGATTAAATTTAGCTGTGTACTGCAAAATATCGCTCTCTGTCCAAACGACTTGGCGGGTTGTCTTTAATCTTTCACGCTCTATCCGTATGAACACTTGGCACTGGCAAACCTGGCAAACTCTCCCTTACCTCACCTGTACTCTTCTAGAAGACTTTCCTCATGGCTTCTTCACACAGCAATTCTGGGCGCGCCCTCCTGCTGAGCTAGTGCCAGTCCTTCATGCTACAGCTCCGGCATACCAGGTCAAACAGGTTCATGGCAATACTGTCCTCAGCCCCTCAGAACTCGAAAAACCAGTCAACCCAGACGAAGCCGCCTCTTTGTCAGAAGCCGATGGGCTGGTGACCGAGCAGGCAAACCAAGCAATTTGGGTCTGTAGCGCTGATTGTACGCCAGTTCTGATTGCCGATTTGGCGACGGGGGCGACGGCTGCGGTTCATGCCGGATGGCGAGGAACGGCGGCTGAAATTGTGCCTCGGGCGATCGCTCGTTTAGTCACCCAAGGCAGTCAATTACCGAATCTGCGCATTGCAATGGGGCCGGCGATCGCGGGTGAAGTCTACCAAGTTTCCACAACCGTCGCTGCCCAGGTCACAGCATCCCTTCTGCCGATAGAAAGACTTGACGGGGAGACAGATTTGCAGACGATCTTAGAAGCCGTTCAGCAAATCCCTCATTCTCCTATTCTGAGCGATCCCCAGCCCGGACGAGTTAGGCTAGATGTGCGGCGGGTCAATGCGTTGCAGCTTGAGCAGTTAGGAATTGGCACAGAGCAAGTGGCGATCGCCCCCTATTGCACCTATCAAACCCCTGAACATTTCTTTTCCTATCGCCGCGATCGCCAAAAGAAAGTACAGTGGTCAGGCATTGTCAGTCAAAATCAGCGGTTAGGCATCGGTATTGAGTAACCAGTGCTGCGGCGTGACTTCAGCAGTGACCCAAGCGGGTTTGTCTTGACGAAGTAGGTCTGCTTCCTCAGCGGTTGACAGGTGGGGGATATGGAGCCGCTGATGGTATTGCTTCGAGAGCTTGAGCGCCAGTTGAGTCGCCAAGAGTGCAGCTTGGTTATCTTGAATTTGGGAGTGGGAGTGGATGGCAGGGTCGGTTTGACCCGCAAACTGGGCGCGGCGATCGCGGATACGGGCTTGGTCTTCGGCATGAACCGCAATGAGACGGCTGCCTTCAGCAAAAATCTGTTCTAGCACCGACTCTTGATCCACCAACAACGCCCCATGCATCGAACCCATAAAAACTTTGATGCCAGGAGTCGGATGAGCTTGCAGCAAATCTGGCAAATGCTCTGCCGTTGCTCCAATAAAAAAGCCATCGTTGACCAAGCATTTAGAAGCGGCACGCTGCAATTTATCATCTAATGCTGCTTGGGTTGTGGTCAGATGCTTCGTATTGGGCATTTCTAAAAAAGACGTGACCCCACCTTTGGCGCAAGCACAACTCGCCGGGAACAGATCTTCCTTGTACTCCAGCCCCGGTTCCCGGAAATGTACCTGCGGATCGATTACTCCTAGCAACAAAGCTAAACCTTGGGCGTCAATCTCATTATCTGCTGATTCTAGGACTCCCGGTTCTACGGCGATCGAGGGCGCAACTTGGACGATGTGTCCGCTGATTTGAACGTCCCCCATCAGAAATTCGCCATTGGGGAGCAAGATACGAGCATAACGGATCAGTAGCTGGGGGCAGTCATAAGGGAAACAGGTAAAGGACAAAGGCGGAGAAAGAAACGGGGCTGTACAGATCGAACGTCTGTATTTTGGATAAACCTCTATTATGTTAAAGCTAGGATGGCGCATCTCTAGAGGGCACATCACCAAGTTCTCTCACCCCACACTCAAACTGGTTGCCCTGTTTTAGGTTTGCCGACTGGAACTGAATCGTTTAAAACAACTCATGTCAAATCACTCTGAACCCAACGACAATCCGCCGCCCCCCATTCCTGAAGAGGCTCAGCCATCTACCCGATCTTCACCTGTTCAAAAAGATGAGAACTCCTGGGTAGAAGCATTAAAAACGATCGGCCTCAGCCTTTTTCTAGCATTGGGAATTCGACAATTTGTTGCAGAAGCCCGGTATATTCCCTCCGAGTCAATGGTGCCAACCTTAGAGATCAACGATCGCCTCATCATTGAAAAACTCAGTTACCTCGTCCATCCGCCCCAACGCGAAGACATCATTGTGTTTTGGCCCAACGATCGCCTCAGACAGCAACAGCCCAAACTCAAGGATGCCTTCATTAAACGCCTGATTGGGTTGCCTGGAGAAAAGGTAGAAGTAAGAGCAGGCAAAGTTTACATCAACGACCAGCCCTTAAGAGAACAGTACATTGAAGCTGAGCCAGATTATGAATGGGGCCCTGAAATTGTTCCCGACAATTCCTACTTAGTCTTGGGCGATAACCGTAACAATAGCTACGACAGTCACTTTTGGGGCTATGTTCCCCGTCAGAACATCATTGGTCGCGCGGCGTTCCGGTTTTGGCCGCCTGCCAGAGTAGGCAATGTTGACCATGAAACTATTTATCAACCTGGACAGTCAATCAACCCGGAAAATCCATCCGGGAAACAAACCCAGAAAATAAACCCAGAAAATAAACCCGGATAGTAATCCTACAAAACCTATCTATTCGTAAATCTATAGAGCCTTGATGTGTCTGAACAATCGGATCACCCCTCCCACCAAAAGACCGGAAATTCTTGGGTCGAAGCCGTAAAAACCCTAGGGGTGAGCTTACTTCTGGCATTCGGCATTCGGCAGTTCATTGCCGAACCTCGCTATATTCCCTCCGAATCAATGGTGCCAACCCTAGAGGTGAACGATCGCCTCATGGTAGAAAAGCTAAGTTATTTGTTCAATCAGCCAAATCGCGGCGATATCGTGGTGTTTTGGCCGCCCGATCGCCTCAAGCAGCAAAACCCAGAGCTTAAGAACGACGCCTTTATTAAACGAATCATTGGTTTACCGGGCGACAAGGTAGAAGTCAAAGAAGGTAAGGTTTTTATTAATAATGAGCCGCTGATCGAAGACTATATTGCCGCCAAGCCTAACTACCAATGGGGGGCCGAAACTGTCCCTGACGATTCCTACTTGGTTCTCGGCGATAATCGTAACAATAGCTACGACAGCCACTTCTGGGGGTATGTCCCCCGCCAAAACCTAATTGGGCGGGCAGCATTTCGGTTTTGGCCGCTCCCCCGAATGGGCAGCATCGATCACGAAGAGTCTTATTCTTCTGCTCCCCCTTCTACACCGTAGAGACAACGGGCGGCTTGAGGGCAAATCCTGAATCTACCCCCTACATCTACCCTCGACCCGATTGCCTCAATCGCGCCCTAAACGGGATAAGATCGGAGAAGTCATCCCTGATGATTTCCCCAATGTCCCCTAGCCCTTAATCACGCTTATGTTTCGTTTTAGGTCTATTTTGGCTCTTGCTTTAGCGGCAATTACCGTTTTCCTGGTGAGCTGTAGTGGCGCTCCTGTGGCAAAAGGGCCTTTGTATAGCGATGCTCAGCTTGAGCAAATTCAAGCTTATACCGTCGGCGTTAATAAATTGCGCGATCGCTTACTTGAACTTCCGGCAAAAGTGCAAGCCGAAGATTGGACGGAAGTGAGTTCTTTTATTCATGGCGATCTGGGCGAACTGCGCACCAGAATGTCGGGATTGGCACGAAATCTGGCTCCCCAAAAAACTCAAACCGCCGCTCTAGCTGCTGCTAAAGACGTGTTTGGGCATCTTAACGAAATTGACGAAGCGGCAACTGAGCGCAATCCTTCTAAAGCGCTGAAGAACTATAACGCTGTGCTGCAAGACTTTGAGGTCTATCTGAAATATCTGCCCTCAGCTTCTTGAGCATGAGCCAGATATGAGTCAGATATGAGTCAGAAAATTGTGGTGATCGGGTGCGGCGTGGTGGGAGCTGCGATCGCCTATGAACTCAGCCGCATCCCCCATTTCACGATTACCGTCCTTGACCCATTCCCCCCCGCTCAAGCCGCTACTGGAGCTGCCTTGGGCGTTCTCATGGGTATCATTAGCCAAAAAGTCAAAGGCAGAGCCTGGAACCTCCGACAAACCAGCATCCGCCGCTATGCCACCCTAATTCCTGAGCTGGAAGCGTTGACGGGGCAAAAGATTCCTTGGAATCCGCAGGGCATCTTGCGGCTGTGCTTTGCCGGAGAAGATTTATCTCGGTGGGAAACCTTGATCAAGACTCGCCACGCTCAAGGCTGGAGACTGGAACAATGGAATAAGACAGACCTGAACGCTGCCTGCCCTTATATCAGCCATCTCCGTGTAACGAGCGCCATCTACTCCCCTCAAGATTTGCAAATTGACCCCACTGCTCTCACCCTTGCCCTGGTTGCAGCAGCTCAGAAGAATGGCGCTACCTTTCGATTTGATGCCAGGGTAGAAAAGTTGAACGGCGCACCCACTTGTCACCAGGTGCAGACCCAAACCGAAAGTATTGCCGCCGATTGGATTGTGGTTTCAGCCGGACTCGGGTCAGCGGCTCTAACCCAGACAGCGGCTCAACCCGTTGAGATTTTGCCTGTATTGGGGCAGGCATTGCGCCTCAAAATCAGCCCACCCATCACTCCACAGTTTCACCCCACCATTAATGGAGACGATACGCATATTGTGCCGTTGGGGAATGGAGAGTACTGGGTTGGAGCAACGGTCGAGTTTCCTAATGAGATGGGGGAAGTTGTGGCAGCCGAGGGATTGCTGGAGAAAGTTTTGGAAGGAGCGATCGCCCTCTATCCTGCCCTAGCTGACAGTAGCATCCTGCAAACCTGGACAGGACTGCGCCCTCGTCCTCATAACCGCCCCGCTCCCATCATTGAGCCGATGTCAGGCTACAGCAATGTTTTCCTGGCAACCGGGCACTATCGCAATGGCGTTTTGCTCTCTCCGGCAACGGCTCTGATGGTGAGGGATGCAGCTTGTGAGTTTTTTGGAACCCCTCGTCCTCTGAACTAAAAAGGAGAATTGAGCAGTGCTCAGTTCTCCTTTTTTTTTAATAATGAGGAGCAACCTAAAGGTTAAGTTGGTTGCCACGCTTGTATTGGAAGTAGGCAGCCACAAACAAACCTGCCAACGTTACCGGAATTAAGCCTAAAACGATGCCCACTAGCAATGGTTCTACCACAACTGATCTCTCCTTGATTGATGTCAAACATTTTAGCAAGTTTTCAGAGCTAACCTTGCCGCTATTTTTCTATCATCTCTTATGGCGATCGAATTTGGAACACCACCTTCGCTCAATTAACAGCAGGAGGCAAGTTTAATCGAACGGCTTGTATGCCATTGCCAGATCAATGAGGTGCGCTTGACGCTCTGGAGCAAGGGGCTTAACCCCCTTGCCTGCATCCGATTGAATTGAGAATTCCGTAAATGACTTCCCTAAATTGTTGAAAAAGAATAAATTATGCTGAGTTTTGATAATAAAATAGGTTACATTTCTCATATAGTGTTGCCTGCTACAGCGCCTCCCCCTAACCTTGTCTACCCAAGAACTGTTGGATAAACCTATTACTCAAACTGACGCGGCTCCACAGAGAGCCGTGATCACGGCACTAACAGTGCTACTGGTGGTACTCATTACTTTCCTAGGCATCGACCAGCTTCGACGCCCCGATCCTTATGTTCAGAGCGTCTTATCGTTGTCAGGCGATCCAGCCCAAGGACGAGTCATTTTTCAGCTTAATTGTGCTGTTTGTCATGGCATAAATGGTCAAGGATTAGTGGGCCCAAACCTTTATCACGTCGCCTCTCGCAGATCGCGAGTAGGACTTATTCAGCAGGTCATTAGCGGCAAAACACCTCCCATGCCCCAATTCCAGCCAAGTCCTGAAACCATGGCAGATTTGTTGAAATATCTAGAGAACATTTAGCCAGCCACTAAAAAACCGACCTGCTCCAAAATGGAGAAAGTCGGCGAAGGTGCTCTTCGAACTGAACTGAATCCAGAGGAATAGATTCAAGTGATAACGAAGCATAGACCAACAAAGTTGATAAATCGGGGAGAAATCGGGGAGAAATCGGGGAGGGAGAGTTCCCGTAGGCTCAACAAGCTTTGGGATGATCTGCATTCGATTGTCCAAACTTTAAATGACTAGCTAGGGTGGCTACGGGGGCTACTCTTTGAGGCGATATCCCAATCCGTGCACCGTCTCAACAAAATCCTCGGGGGCACCTGCTGCTTTCAGCTTATTCCGCAAACTTTTAATATGAGTCTTGACCGTTTCTTCTGTGGGCTGATTTTCCATAGACCAAATTCGCTCAATCATTCCTGCACGGCTCAACACCCGACGACCATTAGATACCAGCAACTCTAACAAAGCGTATTCTTTGGGCGTAAGCTGAAGCGTGACCTTGTCATAAGCAACCTCATAAGTACTGGAGTTAAGGCGTAGCTTCCCCCAAGTCAAACTGGTTGTAATGCCCCGCCCCCGACGCAGCAGGGCACGAATCCTTGCCATTAATTCCTGTAGGTCAAACGGCTTCACGACATAATCATCGGCTCCAGCATCTAGTCCGTTAATTTTGTCGGTAACGCTGTCTCTGGCGGTCAGCATTAAAACAGGTAAGGTAAAGTTTCGATCGCGCAATCGCCGACAAAAGCCAATCCCGTCTAACTTTGGCAACGTCACGTCTAGCACCACCAGGTCATACTGCCAAGCCTCAATGCAACTCCAGGCTAGCTCCCCATCGCCCACCACATCAGCGGTATACTGGCGATCGCCCAATGCCTCGTTCAGCACTTCTGCCAGTTGGACATCATCTTCGACCACTAAAATTCGCATGGTCTATCTCCTTGTATGAAGCGATCGCCTGAGAGAAAATGGCTCATTTTGGGGTTGGGTGTCACATCTTTAATGATGGGCTGGATCAGCTTGATAGCTTATCAAAGTTCAGAGCATTTGCTTGAGAGTACCAACAAATCAAAGCAAACCCATGAAATTATTAAGAACCTTATCAATATTTATGCCACGATGACCGTCGCCGAATCAGGGCGGCGAGGCTATGTATTTCTAGGAGATGAAAAAGAGCTATATCGATATCAAGCTGCAATTCGAGAACTAGAGCCAGAGCTTAAAAGATTACAAGAAAAATTAAGCGATCGCTCAGAACAACTTCAACGAATGGCAACGCTTAAGTTACTTCTTAATCAAAGAGTAAGCTTGCTTCGGCAATCTATTCAACTTTATAAAACTGAAGAAAGAATCACGCCTCAACAGATCCAGATTACAGAGCAAAGCATTAAGCTCCGAGACAAGATTGAATTGAGCATTGCAGCCATGCAGCGCACCGAAGAACTTTCGTTAGAGGAATGGGTAAGCCAGTCTCGAACCAGGATTAACCATGAGCTAATGATTAGCTTTATCGTGATTTTTGTGAGTTCTGGAGTATTGGCGATCGCCTCTATTCTGCTTTACCATCAGCGCATCAAACGACAGCAAGCCGAGGCACTTCAGGCTAAACTAGCCAGCGAGAAAGAAGTGAGCGAAGTCAAGCTAAAATTCTTTTCAATGGTTTCTCACGAGTTCAGAACGCCCCTCAGCGTCATCCTAGCATCATCACAATTACTAACCGAAGGCAGCCAACTCTGGACAGAGCAACGGAAGCTGAAAACATTCAATCGTATTCAATCTTCTGCCAAGTTAATGACTCGTTTACTGACTGATATTTTGACTTTAACGAGAGCTGAAGCAGGCAAGCTAGATTGTCATCCTGAAGTTTTAGATTTAGAGGCTTTCTGCCTTAATTTAGTCGAAGAGAAACAACTCGGCAAGGCTCATCACGCTATTAAATTTGCCATTAATTTTGTCAACTCAGAACAAGCTTACCCTGTGCGAATTGATGCAAATTTACTGTATTCAATTCTCAACAATTTGCTAGAAAATGCAATGAAATACTCAGACCTCGATCAATCTGCTCTATTAAGCATAAGGGTCGAATCTAAGGCTGTCGTCTTTCAAGTGCAAGATCATGGAATTGGGATTTCTTTAGAAGAACAACAGAAGATTTATGAGCTGTTTTATCGAGGGCAAAACGTTGGAACCATCGCTGGCACAGGTTTAGGCTTAGCCGTGGTAAAAAAATGTGTAGAACTCCACCAAGGCAAAATTTTTATCACTAGCGAAGTCGGTCAAGGCACAACATTTACGGTTCAAATTCCGCTGACGATTGCCGATCGGCAGGTTAGTCTAGGAAAGAATCCAGATAATGCCCGTTCGCTCAGTTAGCCTATGCCATCGTTTATTGCTGATGCCCTTTCTGCCCTATCCTCAGCCTACAGCGGCTGGATCTTTTGGAATCTTTTCCTGGCGTTCATTCCGCTGGTTCTCAGTTTCTTGCTGTTTCGGCGCGAAAAAGTATCCAAGTCCTGGCTGGGATGGTTAAGCGTCATCGTTGTAGCGATTGGGGCGATTGGTTTTCTGCCTAAGTTGCCTCGCGTTCTGGGTAGGGCAGTAGAGCTATTGCAAAAAGCCATTGCGGGAGACACTTCGGCTCTAATGAGCGTGCTTTGGTTAATGACGATCGCCCTGATCTCCTTGGGTTTAAGCGTTTTTCTCCTTAAGCGCCAGCAAAACCTGCGATCGGTGGGCTGGTGGCTGGGGCTGGTGATGTTTATTGCGTTTCTACCCAATGCCCCTTATCTGCTCACCGATATCATTCACTTAATTCGCGCCACCAGTTCAGGGCAAATTTCGGCTTGGGGAATTGCCTTAGTAGTGATTCCCGTTCATGTCGCGGCAATTTTGCTAGGCATGGAGGCTTATGTAATTTCGCTAATGAACCAGGGCTATTACCTCAAACACCACGGAGCAAAGCAATACATTCTTCTGGGTGAACTGATTGTCCATGCTCTATGCGCTGTCGGGATTTATATGGGGCGGTTTGTTCGTTTTAACAGTTGGGATTTAGTGACTGACCCCAGCAATGTTCTGCTGACCACGTTTGATACGTTAACTGCCAAGCGTCCAGCGTTTGTCATCGTGATTACGTTTGTGGCATTGACGGTATTGTACTGGTTGATGAAACAGCTCACTATTGGCATCAGGCTGCGGTGGCAGGCGGCGCAAAGGGGAGATGATGGCTTGGATTAGGTGGATCAGGACAGAAGCGCAAGATTACTGAGCTACTAACTGGGGAATGGGAGATTTTTCGGTTTCCCAAGCATGACTGGCAAGACGAGCGATCGCCCGATCGATGAGCGCCAATCCTTGATCAAGCGTTTCTACCACTGCTAATTGCCCCCGTAGCTCTGCCGCACCCATAAACCCTTTGGCATACCAAGTCATGTGCTTACGGGCTTGCCGAATGCCGCGATCGCCCTTGTATGCCCACAGCATTTCAAAATGATCGCGCGCACACTGAAGCCGCTCAATCGGGGTCGGCGGCAACCGCAGTTCTCCCGTTTTAAGAAAATGATCGACCTCACCCACCAAAAATGGATAGCCCAAAGTCCCCCGTGAACACATGACGCCATCTGCTTGGGTTTCCTCTAAACACCGGACTGCTGCATCTACCGAAAAAATATCGCCATTGGCAATCACCGGAATCGACAGGACTTCTTTGACTCGCGTAATCCATTCCCAGCGCGCCGTGCCGTTGTAGCCCTGAGCGCGGGTACGACCATGAAGCGTCAGCATTTGCGCCCCGGCATCTTGCATTCGTTGGGCAAACTCGACGGCGTTAATTTCCAGGTCTGACCAGCCAATGCGGGTTTTGACGGTGACGGGCACATCGACTGCGTTAACGACCGATCGCACAATGGCTTCAGCCAATTCCGGTTGCCGCAGTAAAGAAGACCCACCGCCATTTTTAGTAATTTTGTTAACCGGACAGCCCATATTAATGTCTACAGTGTCAGCTCCTTCTCCCACTGCTCTTTGGGCTGCCTCTGCTAAAAAGTCGGGACGACAGTCAAAAAGTTGAATGCTAATAGGGCGCTCGTTGGGGTCAATCTCCATCAGCTTGGGGAGTTCTTTAACATAGTGCAAGCCTGTAGCATTGACCATTTCGGTATACATCATGGAGTCTGGCGCATAGCGGCGCACTAGCCTTCTAAACACCAGGTCGGTTACCCCCGACAGCGGCGACTGTAAAACGCGACTTTTGACCTCCAGTTGCCCAATTTTGAGGGGGGTAGAAAGTCGGGCTTGGAGGCTGGGCGAGAGAGAAACCATGATGGTGCTGAGAATGCTAGAACGTTCTCATTGTATCTTGGGGTTGAATTGTATCTTGGGGTTGATTTAAGAGGATGTTTGAAAAGTCTTCGGTGTGACATCAGGATGTAAGGGCAGTCTAGGGAAGATCGGCAGGGCGATCGCAATTCATCACCTCTGCCCATTCCTTTCGAGCCACCTGACAATCAAGCTGAATCTGAGCTTTGAGGTCATCTAGCGAGGAGAACTTTTGTTCAGGGCGCAGAAAAGTTTCTAGTTCAACGGTCAGTGTTCGCCCGTAAAGATCGCCTGACCAATCGAGCAGGTGAACCTCAACGGTCGGCTGAGACTGCTCTGGCTCTGTAACAGTGGGGCGATCGCCAATATTCATTACCCCTAAACCCTCGACCGTCCCACCCTTCACGCTCACCCGATAAACCCCTTTCCGAGGCAAAAACTTCTCTCCAGGAAAATTTAGGTTGGCAGTTGGGAAGCCAATCGTTCTACCGACTTGCCGACCTTGCACCACTTCGCCCACAAGGGCATAAGGTCTACCCAAGAGTTGGGCAGCTTGGCGCGGCTTGCCCTGTTCGAGGGCATGGCGAACTGCGGAACTGCTCACTCGTTCGTCTGCAATCGTGTAAAGGGAAACGATGTTGACGATGATATTGTGTTGGGTGGCGATCGCCTTCAAATCATCTGTTGTTCCAGCTCGACAGTTACCAAACCGAAAGTTTTGCCCTACGCTAATCTGCCTTGCCTGTAGTTGCTGCACCAAAATCTTTTCCACAAATTCCTGGGGCGTCAGGCTGGCAAGCGCCTCGTCAAATGGCAACAGCACTAGCTGCTCCACTCCCAAACTTTCGAGATGCTGCACTTTTTCAGCTAGTGGCGTGAGCAAAGTGCGGCATTGCCCTGTGAAGAACTCTTGAGGATGCGGGCTAAAGGTGACGACTGTAGGAACGACTTTCTCTGAGCAAGATATTGAAAACTCACGATCCTGCAAAATCGGCTGAATGACTTGTCGGTGCCCCCGATGAATGCCATCAAAGTTCCCTAGGGCAACGAGTGTTGGTGTTTTGGCAGTGGTTAGAGAAGAGATGATCCACACGCTTTACATTCTGACATAAAAGGGACGTTGGGTTGTCACCATTTGCGTTTAGCGAGGCGCTGTCGCCAGCACATCAGTCGCCAGCACATCAACTTCTAATCCTTCCCAAGCAATCAAGCTATTAGGATAGGCGTTCAACACGTTATCTTTAATGCCATCCATGAAGTCATCATCATGCAGCGGATCGTGGTGGAAAATCACCAGCTTTTTGACATTGGCGGCCTTTGCCAGCTTGACAGCTTCTTGCCAAGTAGAATGACCCCAGCCTACTTTGCTGGCTCTCTCGCAGTGGTATTCTTCGTCGGTATAGGTGGAATCGTAGATCAAAATATCGGCATCTTGTGCCAGGCGAACCACGTTTTCATCGTGGCGATCGGGGTAATGCTCGGTATCGGTCACGTATGCCGCCGCATGTCCGCGCCAATTCACCCGATAACCGATCGCCTCTCCAGGATGGTTCAGCAAAGCGCTTTCAACGATCACCTCGTCGCTGACCGCAACCGACTCGCCCATTGCTAAGTCAAAAAACTTCAGGTCAGCTCCCATGATTTGCAGCGGCACAGGGAAGTTAGGATGAAGCATTTGGTCGTGAAGCCGCTGTTCGATAGTTGAACCATTGGGAGCGATCGCCCCATAAATATTAAAGCGGTTGCCTTTGACAAACGCCGGAATAAAGAACGGAAACCCTTGAATATGATCCCAATGGGAATGGGTGAAAAACAGGTGAGCTTCTACGGGTAGCTGTCGCATCAGAGATTGCCCTAGCACTCGCAACCCAGTGCCGCCATCAAAAATCAGGCGATTGCCCCCAGCGCACATTTCAACGCAAGACGTATTGCCGCCGTAGCGCACCGTGCTATGACCCGGACAGGCAATACTGCCCCGCACCCCCCAAAAACGAACTGTGAATTGGTCTTCGACGTTAGACATGTGCAATTCTCGACAGTTTCAACAAAACCCGATTCCCAAAAACCCGAATCAACCCGAAGTGAATGAGCTTGAAATATTTCTGAACTGAACCTTAATTCGACTCAGTTGAGGCATTCTACCTAAACTAGAGTTATCCCAAATTAAGCCAATATTTTTCCAGGATATTTTTTCAGGTACATAACAACTTTCACTTCAGATTAGTAAAGATCTTTGACAAGCCTATAGTTATTGTTCCCCACGCCTCCGGGCAACGCTCTAAGCGTAAGCAAGATTTTCAAGAAACGGACGGGGCGATCGGCAAGTTCCAGGTTTTCAGACAAAATAGCCCTGAGACACAGGTCATGTTGTATTGCAATGGCGTAATCGTAATATAGTTCTGCCGAATCGCTTGCACATCAGTAGGCGCTTTTTTGAACCACTCTAGGTCAGCTTGCGGCGTTTTCAATCCTGGCAGTGCCGTCGGGTCGAGGGCATGATCAGAAACTTCTTCTAGAACTTCGCCAGCTAGCCAGTAGTAGGTTTTTCCTCGCGGATCAACCCGTTTCTCGAACTGGTCGAAGTAGCGCCGCACGCCTTGGCGCGTCATCATGGCTCCGGCAATTTTGTCGGATGGAACGGGGGGGACGTTGACGTTGAGGAGGGTGGCTTGGGGCAAAGGATATTGGGCAAGATGCGCCACTAGCACTTGAGCGAAGTCGGCAGCGGTCTGGAATTGCTGGTAGCTAAAACTGGTGAGGCTCAGGGCAATGCTGGGAATTCCTTCAATGACGCCTTCCATTGCTGCTGAGACGGTTCCTGAATAAAGCACGTCAGTGCCCAGGTTTGCCCCGTGGTTAATGCCAGACAGCACCATATCCGGGGGGGCATCAAGCAAGGCGCCTAGGGCAAGTTTGACACAATCGGCGGGGGTGCCCGAAGATGCCCAGGCTTTGATAGAGGGATGGAAGACAGATTCGACAAGTTCAGCCCGGATCGGGTCATGGAGAGTTAGCCCGTGCCCGGTGGCGGAGCGTTCGCGATCGGGACAAACGACAGTAACTTGGTGTCCGGCGGCGGCGAGGGTATTGGCTAGGGTGCGAATGCCCAGGGCAAACACGCCATCATCGTTACTAATTAAAAGGTTCATTGGGCAAGGGGAATGTAGTCATCGGTTGGGATCTTAACTGTAGACTGTTAGGGATATCCTTAAAGTCTTACGTGACACCCCACCCCAGGCAATGACGACACAGCTTAGTGATCTTGAAACCCAATTGGTAGCGCTGAAGCAAGAGGCGCAGCAAGCGATCGCCACTACTACCACGCTTGAAGACCTTGAGCAACTGCGCATCAAGTATTTAGGCAAAAAAGGCAGTTTGTCCCAGGTTTTGGGCGGCATGGGGCGATTAGATGCCTCGGAGCGTCCCCGCATTGGGGCATCCGCCAACGAGGTTAAAGAGGTCATTCAGTCAGAACTGGATCAGAAGAAAACGACCCTGCAATCCGCACAGATTGAAGCCAGGCTGATCTCAGAGGCGATCGATGTGACGATGCCGGGAGTTTTCCATCCCCAAGGTCGTGCCCATCCCCTCACCAGCACCATCGAACGGGCGCTAGATGTCTTTGTGGGTCTAGGCTACACCGTGGCGGAAGGGCCCGAAATGGAGACAGATTACTATAACTTTGAGGCACTCAACACGCCCGCCGATCACCCTGCCCGCGACATGCAGGATACGTTTTATCTTTCAGACGGTAACTTACTGCGAACGCACACCTCTTCCGTCCAGATTCGCTACATGGAGAACAACGAGCCGCCGATCCGGGTTGCTGCTCCCGGTCGCGTTTACCGTCGAGATACCGTAGATGCAACCCATTCGGCAGTGTTCCACCAAATTGAGATTTTGGCAGTAGATGAAGGGCTGACCTTTACAGACTTGCGCGGCACGATCAAGATTTTTCTAGAAGCTATGTTTGGTGATTTGCCGATTCGTTTCCGCCCCAGTTTTTTCCCCTTCACTGAGCCTTCTGCCGAGGTCGATGTGCAGTGGCGAGGTCGTTGGCTAGAGGTTTTGGGCTGTGGCATGGTTGACCCGAACGTACTCAAATCAGTCGGCTATGACCCAGAGATTTATACCGGGTTCGCTGCTGGGTTTGGGGTAGAGCGGTTTGCCATGGTGCTGCATCAGATGGACGATATTCGGCGGTTGTACAACAGTGACTTGCGGTTTTTGCGGCAGTTTTAGGGCTAGGGCGTGTTTTAAAACCCTGTGATCCTCCCAACCCTCCTTATTAAGGAGGGAAGCGAACTGCTCAAAGTCCCCTTTTTTAAGGGGGATTAGGGGGATCTCCAAGACTAAAGCGTTTACTAATGGGACTTTTAAAACACGCCTAGCGGGGCGTAAGTAAGTCGGCAGGGTGCAATGTTTCTATTGGCTCTGAAGTGGCTGGGTCAGGGATTAGATCCGACACCACAAAGCGAGGCTGGGAAGGGTGAATGCGCGCAACGACTTCGTAGTTGATGGTGCCCATCCAGCTTGCCAGCTGTTCGGCGGTGATTTGTTCTTCGCCATCAATGCCTAGGAGGGTGGCGACGGTGCCAACTTCGACCTGGGGAATGTGGGTGACATCGACCATAAACATGTTCATGCAAATACGTCCTCGCACAGGCGATCGCATTCCATTAATCAACACATAAGCCAAGTTAGAAAGACGGCGATCGTAGCCTTCGTGGTAACCCAAGGGCAAAATTGCGACACGCATAGGGTAAGTTGCCCGGAAGGTGCGTCCATAACTCACATATCCCCCAGTAGGAACCTCTTTAACCTGCACGACTCGCGATCGCCACGATAAAACAGGCTGAAGGTTAGGCACAAATCCGTCGCCTTCAGTCGCAGAAACCTGTAGAACCTTGGCATAAGTTTCTTTAGAAGGCCATAGCCCGTATGCTGCCAGCCCCACCCGCACTAGGGAAGCATGGGTTTGGTTCCACAAAATGGTGGCGGCGGAGTTAGCAGAATGCATCATGGGCACCTCAAACCCGGCTTCTTTGAACAGTCGATGGGCAGCTTGCAGCTGCGCTAGCTGCTCTAGGGCAAAGCGGTGATCAGTGGTATCTTCAATGTCGGCGTAGTGGGTGGCAATCCCTTCTAGATCAACGCCTTCGAGCTGATCGACGAGTTGCGCCAGTTTAAGCGCCTCTTTAGCGTGTAGACCCTGACGATGGGTGCCCGTCTCAATTTTGAGGTGAACCAGGACAGAATGCCCTATCTCTCGTCCAGCTTTTGCTAAAGCCAGCGCCACATCTGCATCATAAAGCACGACCCTGGCACGGCTTGCCGCAACCAGCGGAGCCTGAGCCGCAGAAACGTTGCCGCAGATGTAGAGAGGTGCTTCGATGCCTGCCTCGCGTAATTGAACTGCTTCGTAAGCAAAGTTGACAATGAGCCAATCTGCTCCTGCTGCCATGAATTCACGGGCGCAGGGTGCCATACCATGCCCAAACCCATCGCTTTTGACGACAATGCCTAACTTGACTTGCCGACCTACCCGCCCGCGCAGCAACTGGATGTTGGCATGGATGGCGCGGGTGGAGACTTCGCACCAAGAAGACTCTGCCGGAATGGTTTGGGAGAATTCTGGAGGCATAGGAAGGGTTGCTCTTGGATGATAATACTGGTATGTTCTCTCAACGCCGTAACGGCTGACCTAATCGGACAATTTTTTCGAGAATTTTTCTGGGTTAAAGCTATTCAAAAAGGAGATTTAAAAAATGTCAAGTTCTATTTGGAAAGGTTTTTTGGCGATCGCTATCATCATTCCCACCCTGGCGATCGCCCCTAAAGCCTTAGCAGATCTGCGATTGGGCGATACAGGTCGGGCAGTCAGAACATTACAGGAACGCTTAAACATTAGCGCAGATGGAGTTTACGGTCAGGAGACGGCAGACGCTGTACTCCTATATCAGGCTGATCAGGGGTTAGCACGAGATGGTATTGCTGGCGAAGAGACGCTTAGAGCCCTAAATTTAGATCCCAACAGTCGGGGGGAGTTATTCATTGGTGCGCCTAGCTCTGACGACTTATCGGGCGGTCCTTATCGGGTCGTGATTCCGGGCAGTGATGAGGACACTTTGGAGCGTGCGCTGGAAGTAACTAGCAATGCATCAAGAGCCTCAGATTCGCGGCGGGGAGATTATATTGATGCTGGCGGGTACACCACTCGCTCTGAAGCCAATGAGGCGGCTCGCCAACTGCGAGATCGGAATCTTGATGCCCGCGTTGACTTTAGGAGAAATTAGCTTTAGAAAAAATTAGTTATCTACTTCATCATCCACTTCATCCATGTAGCAATCCTAAATTATCTGTGAGAGTGTTCTAGCCTGTTCAGGCAAGATGCCCAGCCCACAGATCAATTAGGATTGCTATGGAAACAAAACTATCAACTTCTTGGCGTCGAGTTTAGAGGATGTCTGAAAAATTGTCGGTGTACCATCAGAGTGTAAGGGCGCAGCATTCGGACGACTACTTTTCGGTGCGTCCGAGAACTTTTGTGCCGAATGCCACGCCCCTACCAATGATTGATAATACTTTTCAAGTAGCCTCTTAGGCAAAGTAATCACTGACCTTCAAACTGCCGATAGACTCTCCAGTCGAAGAGCCCGCTATCTCTAGAATCAAGTCCTGAGAGGCAGAGAAGCCTGAGGCTCCGTCGTTGACCGAGAGGTAAGTTTTGCTACCCCAACTGAACATGAGTGCCGATTCCGCTCCTAAAGAGAAGTTGGTATAGGCAGAGGCTGCTGCCTTAATCAGGGTGTCGTCTTGCTGTAGACCTGCGCTGACTAGATCTCTAGGCAAAATTGCGGTTAGGTTACCGAGTTGGAATCGATCGCCTTGGCTCGAATCAAAGTCTGTAATTTGATCGGGGGCATCGACCAGTGAGGTCTTGCGGTTGGTATAGACAAAGCGATCGGCGCCTTCTCCACCTGTTAAAGCATCGGCGCCAAATCCGCCAATGAGAATATCGTTACCCGCGTTACCGATAAGGGTATCGTTATCGTCTCCACCATGAAGGCGATCGATTCCTGTTCCACCTGTGAGCACATCATCTCCAGATTTACCGATGAGGACATCATCATATTGCTCACCCTGCAACCAGTCATTTTGCAGTGTTCCTCGCTGATATAGCCCCACCCTTGCTGATGAAGTTGGTTCATCCCACCAGCGATCATTAGTAGCGATAAAATTAGTTAAAGCCGCATACTTAGGTGAAGTAGATTGGGCGACACTTTCTAATGCACCCCAGCTTCCCCACTTGCTGGATGTGGCTACGTCCACAAAATGGTTAAACAGCGTTCCTCCCGATTGTTTCCAACCGTCTAAAAGCTTTGTATAAAGATCCTGCATTTCGGGGCGGCGGTTGAGTTCTAGTAAAAAATCTGTCAATTCTTGATCATTCTCAACGCCTCCTACGCCCACCAGGTGTTGTCCGCCCTCGTAAGCAACCATGTTCAGCCCATATTTCTGCGCCACACCTGCATGATATTGAAAGCTGTGAATGTTATCGGCAACCGAATATTGGTTAGCTCCTGGAAGCAGTCCACCGACGCTTAGTTGCCGCACTGCTTTACCAAAACCACCATCGGCATCAGCAAGCCAAGATTTGACGATCGCCGCGTTTTCACTAGTGCCAAAGTTGCCGCCAAAGTAGCCGCTAACAGCATAGGCATCAACTGATTTCCAGGCGGGTGCGTGTCCTTGGGCAACCCAGGCGGGTGTATTCAAAACGGGGTCTTCTAAACCTTCCCAGGCGGTTTGAGTGCTGATGATTGACACAACCCGATCTTTTTCTGCTCCAAAGGTTGACTTCCAAATGTCTGCCGTTTGGGCGCTGCGCATTCCGTACCATTGCATCCAACCTGCACCGCCCTCAGGGTTTTCGCCCCACTTCTCTTTGGCTTTGTCTACAGCGTAATGAGATTGAGGAAATTGCCAGTTCCAAACTTCGTTGGAATATTCAACATATGCTTTCAAATTAGGGTCAAGATGATCGCGGACGTAGGCGGCGAAATTGGCGATGTACTCATCGGTTGCCTGGTGAGGAATAGTGAACCAGGGCGATGTGCCTGTTTTATTGGCGAGTGCCACCATGGCTTCAACCGGAGCGCCTTTTCTTGCCCAAGTGGAATCGTCGAGCGTGGGGCGATCTGCCCAGTCTTTTTGAGGCGAACCGTTGGTATTCATCCAATCCATGAAGCGCAAGGTGCCAAAATCTTTAATCTTTTGAGTAAATTCTGGATTAAATTGCACACCCAGTTCAACAAGGGGCAAGTCGTCTTCGTGGTAGACGTGAATGTTGCGAATATAGTCTCCGGTGTTGTTGGGATCGGTAGATGTAATCTTAAGATAAATGCCGTTGGCGTTAGCCTGATCAACTTGAATGATGTCGCGTCCGACGAGGGATTCACTGTCTACTTTTTTAGCATCAAATCCGTATTCAATAGTGCCTGTGCCTTCGTAGGAAACGACATAGTGCCCTGTGCGATAAATATTGGGCATATCGCGCATCATCAGCGTGCTAGCGATGCCTTTGTTGGGTAAAGATCGCACCCAACCTGATGAGTCTAAATCTAGGGTTTCACCTGAATCCCATTTGCCCTCACTTTGGGGAAACCAAACGCGAGAGGATTGAAAAATATCGACAAACGGAAGCTCGGGTGAAAAATCATTAATACCGTTTAAACCTATACCTAAAGAACGTCCATGAACGGATTTTTGAACGGATTCTTGAACAGATTTTTGAACGGATTTTTGAACGGATTTTTGAACGGATTCTGTGAACATGGTATGCAGTGCTCTAAGGATTTTTGAGCAGCAGAAACTTGCAGGCACATGGGAATGGCGCTGCGATCGCTGCTGGGTAAATAAAAGCACTCTAGCCGGAGGAACAGTTCGTCAAGAAACGGAGCAATTCATACAGAATTGCTTGAGTGAATCAGGGAAGTAAAAAATGTCGTAATGCTTGGATCGGTTGACTTTTATGACTAATGGCTCTTGAACTGTGTTTTCATCTGCAATTCATATAGAGCAAACAGGAACTTCACTTACTTAAAGTTAAGGTATGGTTTTTGGCATTGAGATCGGTGATTTCAGCACCTTTATGTAAAAGCAATATAAAGCCCGCTTACAGACTTCGGTATTTTCCGAGTGGTGTCTGCAAGCAGGCGAGCTTGAGGGTGTAAGGCAGAGGAAAAGGGTTTAAAAGAACTAAAAGTAGGCAGATCTAAAAGGCTTTAGGGATCTGCATTGAAATAAAGTCCCAATGGGATGCATTAGCTTTCTAGCCCCCTAAATCCCCCAATTCTGGGGGACTTTGAAAGGCTCGGAAGTCCCCCAGAATTGGGGGATTTAGGGGGCGGATCGGGACGTTATTTCATTGCTACTCCCT
>Ga0105044_10001982_pt1 | contig 27788 bp, 29 predicted proteins | sample MAT01_FD_78092 | JGI IMG/M metagenome (GOLD analysis project Ga0105044, IMG submission 78092) | Freshwater microbial communities from Lake Fryxell liftoff mats and glacier meltwater in Antarctica - MAT-01 | ecosystem: Environmental > Aquatic > Freshwater > Ice > Liftoff microbial mat | place... | reverse complement strand
GACCTGCTGGGGAGTTCCATGGGCGCCAACCCATCGCTCTAGTTCGAGACGGTCGGTGGGATCCAGTTGAATAGTCCGAGCAACACGAGGCACGAACGCATTCTGGGGGCAAAAAACAATAACCCCAGTCATTTATGCGACACTACACTAGGGAAATTCTTTGACCCGCCCCCAATCGGCTGGGACCTTCCGCCCCCTACATGACTCCGAATCGAATTTTGCCCGACCTGCAGTGCTCACTGCTCGTGGAAGACGTCCGCCAGGAAGCCTCCGGAAACATCATCCTCGTGGGTGTGCTCGGGGTAATCCGAGTCCCCCAGGTTCCGATTGCCGCCCCGAAGGTGTGCGTGGTCAATCGCTGGTGCGCCGGTATCGGCCAATTTACCGAATTGGTCCGACTGGTCGCTCCCGATGGCCAACAGGTGCTCCGCAAGAGCAACGCCAAGTTTGCCCTGCCCGACCCGACCCAGACCGCCACGTTGGTCAGTGTTTTCCCGGGCATCGAATTCCCCACCGCCGGCGTGTATCACATTGAAGTGCTGGTCGATGATGTCATGAAGATCCGCTATCCGATCCCGGTCGTGGTCGTGCAGCAACCCGGCCAAGCGGCCCCAACTCCCCAGGCGCCCAAAATCGGCTGAGCCCACTTGGTCCAGACTGCTCGAAGGCCCGCTCCGGTCAAAAACCTGGGCGGGCTTGCTTTTCATAGGTTGGCCCGGCACGCAGTTCGCTGTTGAATCAGCCCGGTGGGTGAATCAGACGCTAGTCTTCAGGCTCCCGCGCGTTTTTGGACGCGAATCGGGGCATGGCAACCATTGACCGGGAGCGGACTGGCGGCCTTCGCCCAGACGGGAGTCGGCCGTCTGTTGCTTTTTCAGGCCAGTTTCGCCCTCGCGGCCGCCTTAACGCTCGTCTGGTGTCTCCGCGTCGCCTGGATTCCAGTGATCGAAAAAGCCCTCGCAGCTCTCCCCAGTTCGGGAGCCGAGATCCGCACCCGCCGACTACTCTGGCCCGATTCCGAGGCGGTCCTTCTGGCCAGTAGTCCGCATCTCGCCCTCGCCGTGGATCCGACTTCCTCCTCCCAATTGGGCCAAAATGGTGATGTGCAGGTGGAATTGAGGGGTATTGACCTTCGCTTCCGCGGACTGCTCGGTCAGGTGGTCACCCGTTATCCGGGCGACTTCCTCCTGCCGCTCGACCGGACAGGAGCCACGGCGGCCTGGGGAGCCTGGAGCCTTCCCATTTTGACGCTGGTCGGGGTCGGAACGGGTCTGGGACTGGTGGTGATCGGCTGGTTACTGGCCCTGCTTTATGCTCCCGTTCTGGTATTTTTTGCTTGGATAACTCGTCGCCCCCTGGGGTTCGCTGAAGCCTGGAAACTGGGTTTGGCCTCACTCATGCCGGCCAGCTTGCTCATGGACTTGGGTCTGATTTTATACGCCCGCCATTGGCTCGGACTCATTTCGATTACTGCGGTTTTCGGAATTCATATTCTGGCCGGTTGGGTTGCTGCATTCTGGGGTCTGAGCCGCTATGCCCCAAAAATCCCCGACGCCGCAGTCGCCAATCCATTCGGAAAAGAGACGATGTCCGCGCGCGTAGTCCCGGTCCTCAAGCCCAGAAATCCCTTCGACCACTGAACCTGCCACCATGCGACATTTTTTTACTGGGCCGTTCATCAAGACCGATTTGCTGGTCAGTTGGCTGGAGAATCACGGGATCGACGCCACCACCGAATCCGCCGAACCCAACGCCGACGAAAACGATCTCAGCCGGGAAGTCCGGGTTCTGGTTCCGGAGGCCGACTACGACCGCGCCTATGCGCTGTTCTTTGAAGAACGACAAGACGAACTATGAGCACCGAGGATTTGACCGTTCAAATGCAACGACTGGAAGCCAACGTGTCCCATCTGGACCGCTTGGTGGAACAACTCAATGAAGCGCTGGTGGGCCAAGGCCGGCAACTGACACGCCTGCAAAAACGGGTGGAACAACTGGGCGAAACCCTCGAAGCCCGGGAGAATCCGGCCAGTTCGGTTCCGATTGAACGGCCGCCCCACTACGGACGCTGATGCCGAAGCGGGTTCAAGGCCCTAGCAACTCCTCGGCATGCTGCAGCGCCGCAGCCGATATGCCGCCGAGCATTCGCGCGAGTTCCTCAATCCGCCCCTTTCGATCCAGCCGTTGAACCAGCGATTCCGTCCGACCGTTCCGAATTTCTTTCGAGACCACGTAATGCGCCTGTCCGGCCGCTGCCACGGGGGCCAAATGGGTAATGCATAGGACCTGATGTTGCTGCGCAATCTGCCAAAGTTTGGCCCCGACCGCTCCCGCGGTTTCCCCGCCCACGTTCGCATCAACCTCATCGAAGACGAGCACTGGCACTTCGTCCTCCGCCGCCAACACCGTCTTCAAGGCTAACATTACCCGAGCCAGTTCACCGCTCGAAGCGATGGCCCGCAAGGGACGGGCAGGTTCTCCCGGATTCGGCGCAAACTGAAATTCGCACACGTCAAACCCGCTGGCGGCCGCCGCTTCTTCGACCGTCAGGGCCACCTCAAAATGACTCTGTCGAAAACCCAGCACTGCCAGTTCCCGAGCCACGGCCTTGGCGAGCTTGGGAAGCAAGCGGCGACGGGCCACCGACAATTCCCGACCCGCTGCACCAAGTTGCTCCGCCACTTTCGCCAGTTCGCCCGTCAGCCGAATCACCTCGGCATCGCGCCCTTCCAACGCCCCCAGCTTCGCCTTGGCTTCGACTCCGAAAGCCAGCACCTCCGCCACGGAATGACCATACTTGCGCTTGAGGGTCTGCAGCAGGTTCAGGCGTTCCTCCAATTCACCCAACCGAGCCGGATCCACCTCCACGGTGTCCACATACCGGGAGAGATCCGTTTGGAGCTCGCCCAGCATGCCCGCGGCTTGTTCCTGCGTCGCCACCAAGGACGCCGCGGTCGCATCAAGCCGTTGCATTTCCTGCAGCAACCGACCCAACCCGCCCACCCGGGTCAGCACCGCCTCATCCTGCTCGGCCAACAATCCCAAAGCGCCCTGAGCCAATTCGAGCAGTCGCGCCGAATGGGCCGCGCGTTGATGTTCTGCTTCAATGTGGACATCCTCGTCCTCCTTCAACCGGGCGTCTTCAATTTCGCGAACTTGAAATCGCAGCAGATCCAACTGCCGGGCATACGCCTGTTCATCCACGACCAAGGCTCGCCGCGACGCCTCGAGTTGGTCCCGGCTTTGAATCAATTCGGTAAAGGCCGCCCGCATCTGGCCCAGGCCCCCAAACGCATCAAGGATTGCCAACTGGCGGGCCGACCGCAGGAGTGACTGGTGATCGTGAGGGCCGTGGAGATCCACCAAACCCTCCGCAACGGCGGCCAGCGTCGCCAGACTGGTGGGCGAACCATTGACGAACTGGCGGTTGGTCCCCGCGGCCGTAAAGGTTCGTTTCAAAATCAACTGCCCCCCTTCGCACGGCTCAAGCCCACATCCGGCCAACAAGGCATCGGGCGGCAACCCGCGGCCGTGCGTACCCACTTCGAACACGGCTTCGACGGTGCACGCCTCTGCCCCGCTCCGAATCAACGAACGATCCGCCCGTTGACCCAGCACGAGATTGAGTGCTCCCAAAATGACCGACTTGCCGGCTCCGGTCTCGCCCGTGAGCACGTTGAGACCCGGGGCAAGTTCCAGGGTAAGGTCGGCCACGAGGGCGAGATTCCTAATCCGCAACGTGGTGAGCATCGGAGCGCTTGATTTCGGGCGGATACCGGCAAATGCCAACTGCAATTTGCTTCAATCGAAGCGTTACCTTTCCAAGGTCGGAAACCGCAACTCTCAGCTCTCAACTCTCAACCCGCCCCCACTCTAATTCACCCCGTCGGCAAAATCTCGAGGCCATACTTTGGCGCGACGGCGAGCAGCGTTTCGATGTCATCCAAAGTCACCGGGGTCGGCGGCGATGCAAACGACGGCAGAGGCTGGGCAATCTCCCGAAGGAAATGCTCAAAATTGGGGGGTGTCGTCAGGATCAACATCCGCGCAGGCATCGTCCCTTCGTTTTTGAAGGCATGAGGAACACCCCGCGGTCCTTGAATGAACGTTCCAGCCGGAGCCAGCACGGTTTCCGCTCCGAGACGGAAGGTGAGTTCTCCCTCGATGATAAAAAACGACTCATCCTCGCGGTGGTGAATATGCGGCGGCGGACCGCCCCCCGGTAATACCCGGGCTTCGGCCAGGGCATAGGAGCCTCCTGTCTGGGCCCCCGTGGCAAGGAACCGATAAACATCACCGACGGCGGAATAAGCCGCACCTTCGCCAGGACCTTGGTGAATCAATTGCGCAGGATTCGACATGGCGGAATGATTTAGAATCAGCGGATTCTTTCGAACGAAAAACGATATCGCATCACTCAATGTTCAACTCTCTCCCCTGCGCCAGCGCATCTCCAGAGTACGGCCCGCTCGTTGGAGCGCGCACGGCTTGCCTCCGCTTTCGAAACGTCTTCACGCCCCAACCCGCCCCGGCATTCCGGAACGTCCCGCCATTCTAAAGCGGCAACTCCGAGGCGCGGCTCCGCCGGACGCCAAATCGCTTCGCATAGGCTATTTTGGCCTTTGAGGTTTAGCCGCACGGTTCCAGCCTACCCCGGGCATGGCATTTTCGTTTCGTTTCCTCGGCACAGGCACCTCTCAGGGGGTTCCAGTCATCGGTCGCGAATACCCACCCGCGTACCTGGCGAACCCCCGCAACCACCGACTCCGGCCTTCAATCTATGTCGAATCGTCGGGCGCCCGACTGATCGTCGACACCACCCCAGACTTCCGCACCCAGATGCTGCGCGAACGCTTAGGCTTTCTCGATGCCGTCCTCATCACCCACGCCCATGCCGATCACATCATGGGTCTCGACGATTGCCGACGAGTCTGCGATCTGCGGGGCGGCCCCCTGCCTCTCTATGGCAGTTCCGAGACCTTGGAGGCGTTGGCTCGGATCTTTGTATACGCCTTTGATGGGCGCCCCATTCCCAAAGGCTATTTCCACCCCGATCCGCGAGTCGTGACGGGCCCCTTCACCGTGGGCGATTTGAAAATCACTCCGCTGCGCCTGCCACATGGACGCATCGAGACCCTGGGATTCTTGTTCCGACAAGACGGTCATCCCCGCCTAGCCTATCTCAGCGATTGCAAGGAGGTGCCCGAGGAAACCCTACACCAGATCCGCGGCACCGAAGTTGTGGTGCTGGATGCCCTCCGGAAACAACCGCATTTCACCCATATGTGTTTAGACGAGGCGTTGACTGCCGCCCGACGAATCGGCGCCGATCGGACTTACCTGACCCACCTAACGCATGACTATGATCATGACCAGGACCAAGCAGAGTTGCCGGAGGGCGTGTGCCTCGCCTATGACGGGCTGCGAATTGAAGTGTCATGAACCCGAAAGATACCTGGGCCGCTGCAGCTCGTCCCTCACCCCTCTATCGAGTCTGTCGCGTCCTAATGCGACTCATCGTCCGAGGGTATTTTTCCGGACGGATTTATCACGCGGACCGGGTGCCTAAAGTCGGTCCGGTCATCTTGGCCTCCAATCACGTGTCCTTTGCCGATCCGCCGATCATTGGGACCGGACTTCCTCGCTGCCTCAACTTCCTCGCGCGCGAAAACCTCTTTAAGCCACCGTGGTTCAGCCGATTGATTCGGACGCTCAATGCCATTCCGGTGGATCGCGACGGGGGGGGGGCCGCCGGGTTACGAACCGTCTTGGGCCGCTTAGAAGGAGGCTCTGCCGTCCTCTTATTTCCCGAAGGCACGCGGACGCCCGATGGGGCAATTCGCCCGGCGCACAGTGGAATCGGCCTCTTGGTGATCCGTTCGACGGCTCCGGTCGTGCCGGTGCGGCTTTTTGGGCTCTATGAATCCTGGGGACGCCACCGGGCCTTCCCTTGGCCCCGGCCCATCGTTATCAAATACGGACGCCCACTGTACTTCGAAGCCCTGCGGGTCGAAGCCGCCACGGCCAACAAACCACGGGTGAAGGCCATTTACGAGGAGGTCAGCCGGGAGATCATGACCGCTATCAGAGAGCTCCAACCCTGCCGTGACGTCGCTGAATTCCCCTACCCCAGCCCGCGGACGTGGCGAACCTGATCGTCCGAGCCCGGCGAGAAAGACCGCTAAACATTCCTGATTCAGGGCGTTTTGCCGATTTTGGGGCGGTTGATGGGGGATATCCAAGGGGCCGAACCAGGAAGTCAGTCGAAGTGTTGCCCGGCAACCCCGGCAGATATAGGTTTCGCCGCCGGCCCAACACCGGAAAGAATCCGCAATGAGCGACACCGAATTCGAAATCAGTCCAGCCCGCACCTCCGGGGAGGAAACCACCATTGATCCCCAGTCCCAACTGGCTGCCGCGCAGGAGCGATTGCTCCGCTTGGCCGCCGATTTCGATAATTTCAAGAAACGGGCAGCCCGTGATCGAGATGAAGCCCGCCGCAATGGGGCGGAATCGGTCATCAGTAAATTGCTGCCGGTCCTCGATAATTTCGACATGGCCATGTCCGCCGCCGCCCAACCCAACACGAATCTCGAAACCCTCCGGGTGGGCGTCAACATGATCCATGGCCAGTTCCGTAGCTTTCTGGGGGATGTGGGCATCCAGGAATTAACCCCGGTGGGTCAACCGTTCGATCCCGGTTTGCACGATGCCGTTTCCGTCCAAGTCTCGACCGAAGTTCCGGAAGGACATGTGCTTCAGCAGACACGGAAAGGTTACCAATTCGGCGACCGTTTGCTGCGCCCAGCCAGCGTCATCGTGGCCGGCAACCCCACTGCTACCGGCCCCGCGGCCTGAAATCCTCACCCATGTCCACCAAGCGCGCCCGCCGCGATTACTACGAGGTTCTGGAAGTCACCCGGACCGTCACGGTCGAAGAGCTGAAGAAATCGTACCGCAAACTCGCCATCAAATATCACCCGGACAAAAACCAGGGGGACAAAGATGCCGAGGAGCACTTCAAGGAATTGGGAGAAGCGTACGAGATCCTGAGCGACGAGCAGAAGCGGGCGCTTTACGACCAACATGGACACGCCGCTTTTGATCGACGGGCCGGAGGCGGACCCGGAGGACCCCGCGGCGGAGGCGGGTTCCATGATCCGAATGACATTTTTAAACAAGCGTTTGGAAATGCTGATCTCGGCAACATTTTCGAACAGATGTTCGGCACGGGGGGCGGCGAGACGGAAGACCCGACCGGCCCGACTCGCGGGTCGGACTTGCGGTACAATCTCGAAATCACCCTCGAGGAGGCCGTCCACGGCGTGGATCGCGAGATCACCATTTCCAAACCCGGAGTTTGTCCTGGCTGCCATGGAACCGGCGCCGAAAAGGGATCCAAACGCATCCGCTGCATCCAGTGCGCAGGTCGTGGGCGGGTTTTGATGTCGCGGGGCATTTTTAGCATCCAGCAAAACTGCCCCCGCTGCGACGGGTCGGGCGAGGTCATTGAACATCCCTGCCGGACCTGCAAAGGCGACGGTCGAACGAACCAATCGTCCACGATCAGCTTACGAATCCCACCCGGGGTCGATCATGGCACTCGTCTCCGGTCGACCGGCAACGGCGAAGCAGGGCAACGGGGTGGACCCGCGGGCGACCTCTATGTGGTCCTGCATGTCGGCGAGCACAGGGTCTTCAAACGGGACGGAGATGATCTCTTGTGCGAGGTTCCCATCGCCTTCACCCAAGCGGCGCTCGGGGCGGAAGTCGAAGTCCCTACCTTGGGCGGCAAGGCCTCCATTCGCATCCCGGCGGGCACCCAACATGGAACTTTATTCCGGCTCAAGGGACGCGGCGTGAAGAACGTTCAAGGGTACGGTGTTGGCGATCTATTAGTACGGGTCGTGGTGGAAATCCCCACCAAGCTCAACGCCGAGCAACGGGCCGTGCTGGAAGGGTTTGCCCGTCTTTGTGACGAGGATGTTCATCCGCAAAAGAAGAGCTTTTTTGAACGCACCCGCGAATTCTTTAGTTAAGTCCTGAAGGCTCCTGGCCGCCGATCGCGGCACTTGGACGGGAAGGACCAGATCCCCGGCAAGTTCACGCTTTAGTTGTGTTTCTATGCACCGATTCTTTGCGCCTGAGGCCGGTCGGAGTGAGGGGGTGAAACTGCCCGACTCCGAAGCCCTGCACGCCACCCGGGTGTTGCGCTTGCCCGCGGGCGCTCCCGTGACCCTGTTCGATGGTGAAGGGGGCGAATTCACGGGAATCCTGGAATTCGCGAGCCGCACGCAGGTGTCCGTTCGGGTTCAGTCCCACCGGAAGCACCCCCGACCCGCCGCCGAAGTGACCTTAATTCAGGCGGTAGCCAAGGGGCCGGCGATGGACGGATTAGTGCATCGAGCGGTTGAACTGGGTTGCCACCGGCTGGTCCCCGTAGTGACGGATCGCTCCGTCAGCCGCCCCGAGGCGGCCGAGGAACGGCAAGCTAAATGGCAAGCCATCGCGGTCGAGGCGGCCAAACAATCGGGTAACCCCTGGCGCATGAAGGTCGAACCGCCGCGATCTCTGAGCGTCTGGCTGGCGCGGGCGGAACGGTTCGAACTGGCCTTAATCGCTTCGCTGCTGGACTCTCCATGCCACCTGCGAGCGCCTTTCGACGCCTTTCATCAGGTCGAAAAACGGTTGCCCCGGACGGTCGCCGTGATCGTGGGTCCCGAAGGTGATTTTACGGCGGCGGAGTACGCGGCTTTCCAGTCTGCCGGAGCCCGTTCCGTCACCCTAGGTCCCTATGTCTTACGGGTGGAGACCGCCGCCACGGCCGCCCTAGCAATAATCCAAAGTCGAATGACGGAAGCGTAACCGCTCGCCGAAGCAAACGTCGGTACGGAACGTCGGATGTCGTCACCGAGCACTGAGTCTTCCGTCCCACCTTTTCGCCAAAAAATCGGGCTCGTTTTTCTGCCCCGACCCGCCAAGTCTTCTGCACGCCTGTCTGCTGGCATCTTCCGAGCCCTTATCCATGAAACGATCCACCGCTCCTTTGCTGTTTGTGGCCGCCACCTCCGTCCTCGCCTTCTGGACTGGCTGCGCCACCAAACCCGTCACGCATACGGCCACGGCCGCTGGAAATGGCTCAACCGTCAAATTGACGACTGGAGACTTCTTGCAGGTGCAACTCGAAGCCAATCCCAGCACCGGCTTTTCCTGGCAAACGTTGGAGATTAATTCCTGGGTCCTTGCCCGGACGGAGCGACCCGATTTCAAGCCGACGGAGGCGACCACCGCAGATGGTAACCCCCGGGTCGGCAGCGGTGGAATCCTCACCCTCGACTTCCGCGCGGTAGGACCCGGCACCGCCCCGCTCAAACTCGCCTATTTCCAACCGTGGGAGAGCAATGTACCGCCCGCCCAGACTTTCGAATTAACCGTCGACGTTGAGTAAGGTCATTTCCGGTGGACAGAATTTCTCCATAATGGGCGGCAAGGGGCGCATTGCCCGCCGCCTCAGCGAGTAGAGCATCCAGGGTCAGCGCCAACGGTGCCGCCACCTAGACCCCGGAGAATACGGCCTGATCGCCCCTACCCCTTGGGGGAACTTCCAACAGACTCGCGGACCTAGCCACGGTGAGATCTCAGGCCCACCATTCTAACCACGGCCGCAATGGGTCTTGACCAGAACACCTCCCCTTCCGAAGCCTCAGCCCGCATATATGAGACGGTCTGCGCTACCGGGATTGCCGATGTTTATTTTCCTCTTAGCAATTTCTCTAAGCGGCTGCGCCCATCGGCCGATCAATGAACCCTTGGCTCAAGCCACCTCGCGAAACGGTTATTACTTTCAAACTCACCCCCGCCCCAGTAACTCAGACGAACTACTCATCCTGCTCGCGTTTTCCGGAGGTGGCACCCGAGCGGCCGCCCTGGCGTATGGGATACTCCAGGAATTGCGGAAGTCTCGCTTTATCAGCGAAGGACAAGACCGACGCGACTGGATGAAGTTGACGCCATCAGCGGCGTTTCCGGAGGAAGTTTCACTGCGGCCGCCTACGGTCTGTACGGGAATGAACTTTTTCCGACCTTCGAGAACTCCTTCTTGAAACGGAACGTTCAACTGCCGACGAGTTTCTTTCTGGGAAACACGGAGGTCGACAAACTGATCGAGGCCGGTCGCCGGCTCTTGCGGCAGAATGAGACGTACCGGCGGTTCTTGGCGGACATCGGCGCCCCGGTTCCGCCCCTCCCCAGCACCCCGTTAGTCTCCGCCAACTGACCTCTGACCATAGTCGACTTCCCCGGATCACTCCCAATCTCGGGGCGTCCTCAGGTTCCTCGGACAAAGACCACACACACCGGACTGCCCACCAATAACGGCTTGCCTTGGGCCGTCAGTCGACCCGTCGCCGGATCTACCCGGAACAGTACGATCGAGTCGGAACTTTGGTTGGCCGCCCAAAGGAATCGTCCCGACGGATCCAGATTGAAGTTACGGGGAGTCTTACCCTGGGTGCTAACCCGCTCCACAAACTGCAGTTTGCCGTTTGGAGCGATCGAAAAAACGGCGATCGAGTCATCCCCACGGTTCGATCCGTACACGAATTTTCCGTTGGGATGAACACAGACCTGGGCCGTCGAACTCTGACCCTGAAACTCCGAAGGCAAAGTCGAAACAGTCTGAACTTCGGTCAGAACTCCGCGTGGGGATTCCACGGAAAAGCTCGTGAGCGTGGAGAGCATTTCGTTGATTACAAATGCATGTCGTCCATCGGGCGCGCAGGCGAAGTGGCGCGGTCCGCTCCCCGGGGCCAACCCCACGGCCGCGGGATCATTCCCCATCAACGCTCCAGTTCCGGCGTCAAACCGGTACACAAAGATCTTGTCGGCTCCGAGATCGGCCGCAAAGGCCAAGGTGTTGTCGGGTGAGAGGTTGATGGAATGAGCATGAGGTTCCTTCTGGCGTGAGGAATTGACGCTGGAACCGGTGTGCTGGATGAACGCCGAAGAGGGACGAAGAGAACCGTCGGAATTCACCGGGAGGCTCACCACGCTGCCACCGCCGTAATTTGCCGCCAATACGTTCCGCCCGGTAGCATCGACGGACAGGTGACAGGGCGCGGCTCCCCCGGAGGACTGTTGGTTCAATTCCTTGAGCGCCGCCCCTTTGGCTGGTATTGCAAAAGCCGTCAAATATCCACCCGGCTGCCCCTTCCACTGCCCCTCCTCGTTTACCGAATAGAGGAATCTTTGGTCGGGAGAAACGGCAAGAAACGAGGGATTGGTCGCCTTGGCTGCCAGACCCAGGGGTTCAACGGCCCCCGAGTCGTTGTCAAAACTGAAGGCGTAAATCCCTTCGCTCTTGGGCCCGGTATACGTCCCGACGAAGACTCGCAAGGATTCAGCCTGTAGGGTGAGTCCCATCAATAATCCGGCCATGCCTGCTAGGATTGGGTTCTTCAGTGGAGGAGTCATTCTCCGTACCCAACCACCGGCGCCGCGCTGGGGAAAGCCGATTCAGCAACTGACGCCCTCCAAGTATTCACCGAGCGACCAAAAAAAGGCGCCGTCCGGCATTCCGGACGACGCTTCTTTAAACAGTGGAGGGTTGGGTTACTTGGCGCACGCATGCAGCACAGCAACCGCATCCCAATCGACCACGTTCCAGAACGCCTTCAGATAATCCGCGCGCTTGTTCTGGTACTTGAGGTAATACGCGTGTTCCCACACATCCACGCCCAAGATCGCGTTACCTTGGATGCCCGAGATGGCTTCACCCATCACCGGGGTATCTTGATTCGGCGTCGAAGCGATCTCGAGCTTGCCGCCCTTAACGAGCAACCAGGCCCAGCCCGAACCGAACCGACCCGTTCCGGCTGCTTCAAACTTGGCCTTGAATTCATCAAGACTGCCAAACGCCGCCGTGATCGCCGCGGCCAACTGACCTGTAGGGACTCCGCCTTTGCCGGGTCCCATCAACTTCCAGAAAAAACTGTGGTTCCAATGGCCGCCGCCGTTGTTGCGAACAGGGCCGCGGATAGCGTCGGGCACAGAAGCCAGATCGCCGATGAGCGCTTCCAGCGACTTTGCTTCCAGCGGGCTGCCAGCGATGGCTTTATTCAGATTGTCGACATACGCCTTATGATGGCGGCCATGATGGATCTCCATCGTCAGAGCGTCGATGTGGGGTTCGAGGGCGTCTTTTGGATAGGGAAGCGGGGGAAGTTCAAATGCCATAAGCCTGATCTTGTTTGGTGATGATGACTACGGAGCGCAAGGAGCCTCCGACGAAGTAAGCTTAGACTAGTGCGGGTCCGGAAAAGCACCAAGGGTAAACGATTCTGACCCGATCCGCCGCGTCCGCGGAGTTTATCGACCCGCCAGCCGCCGCCGCCTCAACCAAGTCGACCCGACCACGCCTCCTAGAATCCAGGAAGCCATCGCTGTTCCGGACTCGGGCACCAGGTTATGCCGAGCCTCGATCAGAATTCGCACCGATGATCCTGGTTCGAAGAACACGCCTTCCAAATCGACCGTGACCGAGTCTTTGGTGAAGGAAAGGTCGGCATCCGTCAGCCCCAAGACCCCATTGGCCTGATCGACGAAAACTCCCACAATCTCTCCCGATTGCCCCACCCAATCCAAATCACCCAGGACGAACGAATCACCCGAAAGAAACGTGGTGGGTTCGTTGAGGTTCTCGAAAAAATCGAACCAGGAATCGCCGACATCCACCAAGATCACGTCGTCAGAATTCGTCGAAATGGCGAATTCCGGAGCCCCACCATCGACCACCGTCGCCGATGCCGGCGCCACCTCGACGCCCGGGACCGTGAAATTGAACGTTGCGGTGACCTGATCTCCAATTAAAGAAGCGTGAGCCGTTTCGGCCATTCCGATAAGGGTCACCCCTGCCAAGGCCGATCGCAGCGTCCGTTTCAAAAAAACAGTGATGTCCATAATTCTAAATAAAACCATCCTCCTTGAAGTCCCCTCCGGTCAATGAGGAAGGTTTTTTTTGGGGTAGGCCGCGGTGCCCACTAGTGACCGCCGACCGAGGTAACCCCGGATTCGACCGCAATTCACCGACAACCCAGCGCAATCTTCCATCAATACCGCAAGTTGCCGATCGCGCCGCTGATTCCTACGTTCAGGAAGTTGCAGCCTCCACCGTCAGAACCGACATCAACCCCGGGTCCGCCCCGACCCGCGGTTCTATTCCCGCTGAACCGGGTTCGCGCCGGGTGCGTGGTGATCGTCCGACACCTGACCGCCAACCCAGACACGAATCAGCGGTTGCGGGAAATGGGGTTTGGCGAGGAACAGCGGGTTAAAGTCATCACGCTTCAAAACAATGTCCTGTGTCAGGTCTGCAACGCCCGCCTCGGCTTAAGTGCCAAATTGGCCGAACAAATCCTGGTGGAGCCCCTTCCGACACTCCGGCGCGCCGCTTGAAAACCAGCCCAGGGACCGGCGCCTTCACTCAGTTCGTCTTCTTTTCGAGGTCCGCTCCCACCTTTCTCCCGCGCTCCCATGAACGCCCCCCTCCCACTTTCCTCGCTCCCGCCGGGCGGTCACGCCGTCATCACCGAGATCCGGATTCCCGTCGAACACCGGGCGCGTCTGCTCGAAATGGGCTTGCTGGTCGGCACTCCCGTCGAACTGGTGCGCTTCGCGCCACTGGGCGATCCCATCGAGATTAAGGTCCGCGGTTACCATCTGTCACTGCGCCGACATGAAGCGGAACAGATCCTCGTCCGGCCCGGCTGAACCTGATTCGCTCCCGTTCTCCCCTACTCCCCCCCGGTGAACCGAACTTTCCAGGCCGTCCTGACGGGAAATCCTAATTGCGGCAAGACGACCCTGTTCAACGCCCTCACCGGCCTCCGCGCCCGGGTCGGAAATTACGCCGGGGTCACGGTCGAGCGTAAGGAAGGAGCGCTGCAGGGCGCGGCTTCCGGTCATCCCGTTACCGTTCTCGACCTGCCCGGCACCTACAGCCTCAGCCCCCAGTCACTCGACGAACAGGTCGCCCGAGACGTCCTCTTTCAGCGCCTGCCCGAGGTCCCGGCTCCCGATTTGGTGATTGTCGTAGTGGACGCCTCCAACCTGCAGCGCAACCTGTACTACGCCACTCAAGTCATTGAGCTCGGTCATCCGACGTATCTGGCGCTGAACATGGTCGATGTCGCGGAGGCAAACGGGCACGCGATCGATCTGAAAGGCCTGTCCGCAGCTCTGGGCGTCCCGATCTTCCCACTCGTCGCCAGCGAAGGCGAAGGGGTGGAACGACTCCGCCAGGCCATCCATGAATTCGCCGGCCGCTCCGGTCGACAGGCAGTGATTCCGCGGGAGTTCAACGAACTACCCGAGACCTTCGGCCGCGAAGCCCAGCAGATCGAAGCGCGCTTGGAGAAATTGTTTCCCCACCGGGAACGCCTCGCGGCCGCCGAAGCCCTGCTCATCCTCAGCGACGACAAAGTCCTCGGCGCCCATCGCGAACTGTATCCGGCCGAGATTCAGGAGGCCGTGACTGCCGCCCGAACCCGCCTCGAAGCCGCCGGGGTCGACTGGCGCAGCGCGGCCATCGAAGCTCGTTACGCCCGGGTCTTTGCCATCACCCAACATGTGGTCATCGAAACCGCCCCCACCGACGAGAATTTCTCCGACCAACTCGATCGCGTACTCACCCACCGCATCTGGGGCCTGCTGATCTTCGTCGGCCTCATGGCGCTGATGTTTCAAAGCATCTTTACCTTCGCCTCAATTCCCATGGACGCCCTCGAGGGTGCCGTCAATTGGTTGGCGGGAACGGTCAGCACCATCCTCGGTCCAGGCGACCTTCAAGACCTGCTCGCCAACGGCGTGATCAAAGGCGTCGGCGCCGTCGTGATCTTTCTGCCCCAGATCTGTCTGCTGTTCCTCTTCATCGCGCTGTTGGAGGACACCGGGTACATGGCGCGGGCCGCCTTTCTGATGGATCGTCTGATGTCGCGCGTCGGGTTGCACGGCAAGAGCTTCATCCCGATGCTTTCGTCGTTCGCCTGCGCGATCCCGGGCATTATGGCCACGCGCACTATCGAATCGCCCAAGGATCGACTCGTGACGATATTGGTAGCCCCCTTGATGAGCTGCTCTGCGCGTCTCCCGGTCTACACCGTATTAATCGCGGCCTGCCTTCCGCCCACCAAGTACTTTGGTTTTCTCGGTTTACCGGGACTCACCTTGCTCGGCATGTACCTACTGGGGATCGGGGGCGCTCTGGGCATGGCGTGGCTGTTTAAGAAAACACTACTGAAGGGCGAACCCCCGCCGCTAATCCTCGAATTACCGCCCTACAAACGTCCGGTCGTCAAAGTGATCCTGCGGCACATGTGGGAACGTTCGAAGCTGTTCCTTCGCCGCGCCGGCACAGTGATTCTCGGCATCAATATTCTGCTCTGGTTCTTGGCCACCTATCCCCGTAGCAGTGAGGCCAACGCTCGTCACAAGGCCCTCCGACTGGCCACGATTCAAGCCGCCTTCCCTGAGATCGCGACGGACGCCGGGGCGGACCAGAAACTCTCGGAACTCCGGGCAAACACGAATTCCTCCACGAACGCCCGCACCCTGCTCCAGCAAGTGACCTCCCTGGATAAACAGCACGCCGGCGACCAACTCCGCCTTAGCTTCGCGGGCCGCTTGGGGCAATGGATCGAACCCACGATTCGCCCACTGGGCTTTGACTGGAAGATTGGCATCGGCCTGGTTGCTTCCTTTGCCGCCCGCGAAGTGTTCGTGAGCACCATGTCCGTCGTGTACAACGTGGGCGAATTTGACGACTCCAAAGAAGGAACGGCCAGCTTGGTCGAAACCCTGAAAACGGAAACCCGCAGCGACGGGTCCCCCGTGTATACCACCCTGACTGGCCTGACCCTGATGGTGTTCTACGTCTTCGCCCTGCAATGCGTTAGCACCATTGCCATTGTCCGGCGCGAGACCAATAGCTGGAACTGGCCCCTCTTTCAGTTGGCCTATATGACCACGCTCGCCTGGGTGCTGGCCTTTCTCACGTATCAAGGCGGACGGTTGCTGGGATTGGGCTGAATTGTCCCTAGACCGCGGAGGGCACGACGCGCCAACTTTCTTGGTCCCGACGGACCATCCAACCGGCTCGCTGCGCCGACTCGGACAGTTGCCTCCGCCCCCCGTCTCGGGCCATCTCACGCATCCCGAGTGGTGTGCGCTTCGTTCCCTCAGCGGTTACTCCGCCTTTCCTACTTTCCCGCTTCGCCTCCCTCCCTTTGCCGGCGTAACGTCCCGTCGTTCATGAAGGTCGTCATTCTCTGTGGTGGACTCGGCACCCGGTTGCGCGAGGAAACTGAGTACCGTCCCAAACCCATGGTGCCCGTCGGAGGACGCCCCGTCCTCTGGCATATCATGAAGCTGTACGCGGCCGCCGGACACACCGAATTCATCCTCTGTCTCGGCTACAAAGGTGAGGTCATCCGCGACTACTTCCGCAACTACCTGTGGAACACCTCCGACGTCACGCTGAAGCTCGGTCGCAATCCCCAGATCATGTATCACACGACTCATGCCGAAGAGGATTGGACGGTCACCTTGCTGGAAACTGGCCAGGAAACCCAGACCGGCGGACGTCTGCGCCGAGCTCTACCGTACGTCGGAAACGAGACATTTCTCTTCACCTATGGCGATGGACTGACCGATGCCGACCTGAACGCTGGCATCGAGTTTCACCGCCAACACGGCGCCATCGTAACGGTGACAGCGGTCAAGCCCACGGGTCGGTTTGGTGAACTCGCGATGGACGGCCAGACCATCACTGCCTTCCGGGAAAAGCCGGAACAAGAAAGCGCCTACATTAGCGGTGGATTTATGGTCCTTGAGCCGCGCATTGGCGAGTACCTCGAAGGGGGTGACGAGTGTGTTTTTGAGCGCGGCCCACTCGAACGTCTTGCTCATGAAGGCCAACTCAAAGCCCACACGCACGATGGCTTTTGGCAGTGCATGGACACCTACCGGGAACAGCAACTGCTCGACAAGCTCTGGCAAAGCGGCCAGGCGCCCTGGAAGAAATGGTGATCCGCCGACCGGATTTTTCGGATGGATCGAAGGTAATCTTGGCTTGCGACCAAACCGGAGCAACTCGCAGGGTGACAAACCCAACATTGTTCCCGTCCTAAGCTCTCCCAATGCCCACCCCGACCGACTTCCTAATCCTCGGCGGCGGCATCATCGGTCTTAGCGTCGCTCGGGAGCTTCGACGAAGGAATCCGACCCAGCAGGTCACCCTGGTCGAAAAGGAATCCGCTGTCGGAAAACACGCCAGCGGACGCAATAGCGGCGTCCTCCATGCGGGCTTCTATTACTCTGCCGATTCCCTGAAGGCCCGCTTTTGCCGAGATGGGAACCGTGCTCTGCGTGAGTACATTCAGGCTCGCAACCTGGCCCTCAACCCCTGCGGCAAACTGGTCGTAGCCCGGTCGGCGGCGGAACTGCCGCAACTGGACGAACTGCGGCGTCGGTCCGTCCGCAACGGAGTAGCTCTGGAATCCATAAGCGCCCACGAAGCCCGCCAAATTGAGCCGCGGGTGAAGACGTTCGAGCGCGCCCTCTGGTCACCCACCACCGCGACTGCCGACCCCTCCGAAGTCATTAACGCCTTTCGTCAAGACGCCGAACGCGAAGGCATCCACGTGCTCACTGGAACACCCTATCTGGGTCGCATTCCCGGAATCGTGCGCACGGGTGCCGGAGATTTCAGCCCCGGCTTTGTCGTGAACTGCGCCGGACTCTATGCGGATCGGGTCGCCCTCGATTTCGGATTCTCCCAAGCTTATCGAATCCTGCCTTTCAAAGGCCTTTACCTGCACAGCGATGAGCCGGCCGGTGCGTTTCGCACTAATATTTACCCAGTGCCCGATCTCCAGAATCCCTTCCTCGGGGTTCACTTCACGGTGACCGTGGACGGACAGGCCAAGATCGGTCCCACGGCGATTCCCGCCTTCTGGCGCGAGCAGTATTCCGGATTCGATCGTTTCAAGAGCTCGGAGTTTGCCGAGATCATTTGGCGTGACTTCGGATTGTTCATTTCGGCTGGATTCGATTTCCGCCGGCTGGCTGTGGAGGAATTGCGGAAATACTCGCGCCCGCACCTGGTAAAACTCGCCGGAGAACTCGCAACCCAAGTGCATCCCGGCCACTACCGCCGCTGGGGCAAGCCCGGCATCCGTGCCCAATTGATTAATATCCAGACCCGAAAACTAGAGATGGATTTCGTGCTCGAAGGAGATGCGAAATCGCTCCATGTGTTGAACGCCGTGAGTCCCGCCTGGACCTGTTCCCTTCCCTTCGCCGCCCATGTCTGCGACCGCATCGTCGAACGCGCACGTTGAGTCGCGTCAGGTGGCGCGCGTTCGGCTTGCGAACGGCTCAGACGTCATTCTCGACGCCCGCCGGGCTCTAGTCTTGCCCGCGGAGGGAATCCTGGCCGTCGCAGACCTGCACCTAGGTTACGCCTGGGTACAACGTCGGCGCGGCGCCTTGATGCCTCTATCGGCGCCCGATTCAACCGGTTCCCGTCTAGCTCCCCTCCTGGCCGAGTATCGACCACGCCAACTGGTGATCCTCGGCGATCTCGTGCATCAAGCTATCGCCGTACCGGCGTTGTCGGAGGAACTCAGTTCCCTGGTGAAACTCCTCCCTGCCGGAACTGAACTCGTGATCTGCCCGGGGAATCACGATCGAGATCTAGCCCGCCTTTTAGAATCGCTAGGTCTGCCCCTTCGCCTCGTCTCCGTGCTGAAGGTGGGCGGGTATCGACTGCACCATGGCGATCGCCCGAAACCGATCGAGGCAGCCGAAGCGGCAGACTTCAGCTTGGCCTCCGGACCCCTGATCGACGTGATCGGCCATGAACATCCGGCGGTCCGCCTCGGAGATGGCGTGGCGACGTCCGCCAAGGTTCCCTGTTTCCTACTCGCCGACTCCACGCTTGTAATGCCAGCCTTTTCGGATTGGGCCGCAGGCTGCGAATTCGGTCGCGGACCGTTCCTAGGCGAGGTCGCCCGTGACGCTCGTTTCCATTCGGCCTATGCCTGCCTGGGACCACGCCTCCTGCGCCTCCCGCTTAGCCGGCGGGAGTAGCCCCCAATCCCTCGTTCACCTCCGGAAGTTCGAGGTCTTAGCGAGCGCACTCGCCGAGCCTATTTTTGGGTTTGCGGATGTTTCCATTCCCGGCCTTCGGTCGAGAGCAAATCATCCGACGCCGTCGGCCCCCAAGTACCGGAGAGGTAGAATTCACGATTCGTTAGCGGCTTATCGGTCCAGGCGCTGCGAATGGAGTCCACAATAGCCCAGGCCGTCTCCACCTCGTCGCGGCGAATGAACAGCGTGGCGTCGCCGGCGATGGCTTCCAGGAGCAAGCGCTCATACGCCTCGGGTGTATAAGCGCCGAACTCGGTGTCGTAGCTGAACTGCATGCGAACCGGCTGTAGCTTGGTGCCACCACCGGGAACCTTGCCGTTGAAGCGCAGGGCAATTCCCTCGTTAGGCTGCAAGCGAAGCGTGAGCGAATTGGGATCGAGATGAATGTCGCTCTTGGCGCCGTAGAGGATGTTCGGGGCCGGCTTGAACTGAACCCGAACTTCGCTGGCACTGACCGGTAGGTTTTTGCCGGTACGCACATAGAACGGCACGCCGCTCCAGCGCCAATTGTCGATCCAGAGCTTGATCGCCACAAAGGTCTCCACGTTGGACTTGGCGTTGACCTTGGGTTCACTGCGATAGGCCGGGCGGGGCTCGCCATCAATTTCACCGGCAAAATACTGACCGCGGACCACGTTGCGGGCGATGTCCGCCGGCGTCATCGGGCGAATCGACTTAAGCAGTTTAACTTTCTCGTCACGGACCGACTCAGCCTCGAGGGACACGGGCGGCTCCATCGCCACGAGCGAGAGCACCTGCAATACGTGATTTTGAATCATATCCCGCATAGCCCCCGATTCCTCGTAATAGCCGCCGCGGGAACCGACCCCCAGCTTTTCGGCCACCGTGATCTGGACGTGGTCCACGGAGTCCCGGGTCCAGAGGTTTTCGAAGATGCCGTTGGAGAACCGGAAGGTGAGGATATTCTGAACGGTCTCTTTCCCGAGGTAATGATCGATGCGGAAGATTTGCGTCTCGTGCGCGTGCCGGATCAGTTCAGCATTTAATTGCTGGGCGCTGGGGAGATCATGGCCAAAAGGCTTTTCGACGACCAACCGCTGCATGCACCCGCCATTTTCGCATTTGTTCAGCAGGCCCACTTCGCTCAGATGCTGGGAAATTTCCCCGAACTGGCTCGGATTGGTGGCCAGGTAGAACAAAATATTGGTCCGCAACTTCTCGTCCGCCGCACCATTGATTAGCTCTCTGAGGCGCAGATAACCGGCGGCTTCCGAGATATCCGCCTGGCAATAATGAATATTGGCCGCGAACGCCTGCCAGACGGCTTCGTTCAACGGCTTGGTTCGGGAAAACTGGGTGAGTGCCTCTTGAAGTTCGGCACGGAACGACTCATCGGTCTTTTCCCGGCGGGCGAAGCCAATGATTCGGTAGGGCGCGGGCAGGGCTTTTTCCAGCGCCAAATGGTACAGCGCCGGGATCAGCTTGCGGGCGGTGAGGTCGCCGGAAGCCCCGAAAATGACCACGGTGCATGGTTCAACGGCGCGGCGGGCACTGCCGGCACGCGAAGCCAGCAATTCATCAAGGTTGGACGACTCGTTCATGTCGAAGGGGCAGGTTGGGAAAGGTGACCCACTGATTCAATAACGGTTTCCGAAAGAAACATAGAAGGTCGGGCGCTCGGTCGAGAATTACCGTTGATTCGGATCAATCGACGCCGGCTCGACGGTATAGGGCGACTTGGGCTGGACGAAGGGAATCGGCTGGGAGCGATAGAAAACCAACCGGTAGGCGACAAAGGCGACAAAGCAGGTCGCCAACGCGATCAGGGCTAATCGACGGGTCATGCGCCGGGTTTCGGGCGACAAGGACCCTCGGACTTTCAGCAATGGCTGGCGTTTACCCTCGAGCAGATCGCGCGTCCGCCCTAAAGCCCAACCGCGGTCAAACCGCCCGGGAGCAGTAATCTCCACCTTAAAAAACCGGGATTCACAGCTATTCCGCGGACAATACCCCAGGCCCAATCGCTCTAGACGGGGCGACCAAGGGCGGTCCCGGGTTTCCTCCTTACCGAGCGCCAATTCGCCGATTTCTGCCCCGGTAACACTCAGACCGCAGGCCACACAACTTGCCTTCACTCCGGACGAAAAAAGGCTCTGCAGCTCCTGCCCTCCTACACCGGCCTCACCCAAAGCCCTCGCCAGGGCCTCGTTGACCCGGGGCAGTTGATCGATGGGTAGCCTCAGTTCCGCCAGGGAAGGCGCGGGCGGAAGGGGTGGGGCCAACGGCTCCCCCCCTGGCGAGGTCTCAGCAGGATCAGCCATCGGGAATGGGCTCATAACGCGGAAGGGACAACCGGGCAACGCTGGAGCGCTACCGATTACTGAGATTCCGATCCCTTGAAGCCTCAACCGCCAACTCGCCGGCCCCAGAAACGACTTACTTTCCTTTGTACCATATCCAGTCGGACGTGGCCTCGTAGGGATGCAACGGATCCACCGTGAGCGCGCGGGTAAAGTTATGCTGTTTTACGTGTCCATCCGCGAAAAGAATGGGCGAAACGAACCGGGCCGGAGCGGCTCGGGGATCCACGAATTCCACCGGACCCGCCGCGCCAAAATGCCACTGATACCACCGCGGTCCCGTCCCCGGACAGCCATAGAGCCGGGCGGGCGGTTCATACATCACGATAAACCGGGTCGGCTCAGGCACCCACCCTTCCGGACGGCCGGCCAACGTCTCCGGAACCGTCGGGGCATTGTCAAACTCCAGAAATCCACCGCCACCGGGAACCGTTAACTGCCCCCCGTTGTACTGATAACTGGTCCCCACAGTCTTGTAGTTGGAGGGCGTGAAACTGGGGCCGCACTCCGCCGCACAGGGCAGGCTCGGCTGTCCCCGATCATCCGTGCAGCGAAAGAGTTCGGACGGCTTGATATACGGCCACAAGGGCCGGGATCGAGCGTTGGGATAACAATTCGGGTTGAGCGGATCCCGCCCACCCAGTGCCGAGAGCGTCCCCCGAGGCGAGGGATCCATCAACGAACCCGTGGTGGGATCAAGCTGCGGGACCGCCGCCAAAGGATATTTATCTTGGTGATCATTCACGTACATCTGTACCGCCAATCCCAATTGCTTCAGATTGTTGACGCACCGGATCATATTGGCCCGCTGCTTGGCGCCGGAGAGCGAGGGCAGGAGCATGCTGGCGAGAATCCCAATGATCGCGATGACCACCAACAATTCGATCAGCGTAAATCCACCTCGATCCCGACCTTCTCTCCGGGATGGACCACCGCTCACTCGCCTGGCAAAGGGAACCACTCCAACACACTGACTTCATTGTTTACGTACGTAAAGCATTTTTCCAAGACCGCATTTTTCGGCCGACTCCAAGCCGTTTTTGGGCTGTCCGCCGCAACGGGAACCGCAAAGACGTGCCCAATCGTTGACGGCCCGGCCTCAGTACCTAGCCTCCGCCCGATCATGGCAGTTATTTGGAAACAGCGGTGCGGGGCAATTCTGCTCGGAGTCATTCTCGGCATGGGCAATGGCTGCGACCGTTTGAGCAGCGGTCCCGGGGCCGAACAACGGGAGGCCAATTACATTTCCGGACAGAACTTCGCCATGCAGGGCCAGAAGGAAAAGGCCATTGCCAGCTTTGAGCAGGCCGTCCTGGTCAATCCCTCCAATGCCGCCGCCCACCTGGCCCTCGGCGACCTCTTTTACGACCAATTGGAGTTTATCAACGCCGCCTACCACTACAGCCGCTATCTGCAATTACTGGAACGACGTGGCCAAAAACCCGACATCTCCGCGGTCGACAACCTCCGGAATTGCGAAATGCAATTGGCCGTGAAGTTCAGCCGGGAACTGAGCCGTCAACAGAACGACTTCGAGATCGAAGCCTTGCGCCGACAGATTGCCGAAAAGGATAACTTGATCCAGCGACTCCAGGCCGAGGTGCTCCAACGTTCGCCCAGCACCAATCTCACCTCCGTTTCGACCGTCAATTCCTTCACCTCTCCCAACGTCCCCACCACCGGACCGCTTCGAAGCAACTCGACGCCGGAGCCTTCCGCCAATCAGCTCCCCCTCTCAACGGAAACCGTGCGCCCGCCTCCCGAGCGCCCCCGCCCGGCCCCCTCCCCCCCCCGAACCCACGTGGTCCGGGCCGGCGAAACACCCGCCGCCATCGCTCGTAAATACCGGGTTAACGTAAAGTCCCTGCTCGCCGCCAATCCCGGGCTCAGCCCAACTCGAATGCGGGTAGGTTCCGTCCTGCGACTTCCCACTCCCTAGTCCCGAGTCCCAATCGGGGCCGCCCTTTCCATTTGTCCACCTCCGGGTAGCTTCCGACATGGCCACCCGCATCCTCTTCCTCTGCGTCGCGACGTTTTGGGGGATCATGAATGTCCTGCTTTGGCGCGCGGAGTTCGGTCGCGGTCGGGAAACGCTTTCAGATGTGTCCCTCGCCACCGTGGTGGACCGCCTCCTCAACGCCCCGGATCCCTCGACCCTCCAGATTGCTCGGCACGGAACCACGCTCGGCACCCTGCGCTGGATCCCCACGCTGGAAGAAACCCGGCCGACCGATTCCGAGGACCGTTCCCTGGTCCCCGAAGGCATGGTCGATGCCACCGGATACAATCTCGACCTGGACTTGAATCTGATCACCGGTCCCGCCGGTCCCCTCAGCCGCACCCGCGTCCTGGCTCATCTTGACCTCGATACGAATCACGTGTGGCAATCGCTTTCGATTCGACTCTTTCAACGGCCCGCCACCTGGGAACTATCGACCCGCGCCGGCGACGACTCCGTCCGCGTGCGGTTCGAGGAAGGAAAAAATTCTTGGGACCAATCCTTCAACCAGCGCGACCTCGGACGACTGACCGAAACGCTCGGACCTTATGCCGCCCTCTTGCCCGCCCAGCTCATGTCCAATCTGGGCCATTTCAACCCGGCCCATATGGGTCAGGAGCTCACTTGGAGCGCCCGCAATGACTGGCTCAAAATCGGCCGCAGTCGGGTCCGGACCTATCGGATACAATTCACCGTATTGCAGCGCTACGACCTGGTGGCCCACCTCAGCCGGGCCGGTGAAATTCTCCAGATAACGCTCCCCGATGGCGTCGTGCTTTCGAACGAGTCTCTGCCCTTCTTCAGCCGCAACTGATCCCCGCCCATGATCGAACTGCACTCTATCGCCAAACATTTCGGAGACGTCCGTGCAGTGGACGGCATCAATCTGACCGTGCCGCAGGGCGAATTCTTTTGCGTGCTCGGCCCAAACGCGGCGGGCAAGACGACTACGATCAAGATGATTGTCGGCCTGATCAAACCGACTTTCGGTTCGGCTCGGGTCGCGGGCTTTGATGTTCAGACCCAACCCCTGGAAGCCCGAGCCCGCCTGAGTTATGTGCCAGATTTCCCCTTTCTCTACGACAAACTGACTCCCTGGGAGTTCCTCCGCTTTACGGGTCAGCTTTTTCGAATGTCCGAGGCCGCCATCGCCCGGGAGGGGGCCGAATTAGTGTCCCGCTTCAGCCTTAACGAATGGTTGCACAAACCGATTGAAGGCCTGAGTCACGGCACCCGGCAACGCGTCGCCATCGCCAGCGCCTTGCTCCACGCCCCGGAAGTATTCGTGATTGATGAGCCCATGGTCGGACTCGATCCGCACCACGCCCGCGTTGTTAAAGACTTGTTCAAGGAACGTTCCCGCCAGGGCATGACACTGTTTCTTAGCACTCATCAAATCGCAGTCGCCGAGGAATTGGCCGACCGAGTGGGAATCATTCATCGGGGTCAGTTGGTGGCCGTGGGTACGCCCGACGAATTGCGCCGGCGCGCCGGGGTGGACGGCGCTCTAGAGGAGGCCTTTCTCGCCCTCACGGAAGAGCCGGTAGAAGCCAACCCGTGAGCCGTGAATCTCCCTTCTGTGAGCTCACCGTTGCCCTTTAATTCACTGGCCCCAGAGGGTCGCGCCACAGCTCAGTTGCGCCTGTTGGTGGACATCGCTCTCCTTTCTTCCTGGCGCCGTCTGGTGTCCCTCAAGGACCAATCCTGGTTCCTCCTAGGCCTGATCGGGGTGTTTCTAGTCGGTTACGTGGCCCTCTCGTTCACCCTGTTCTATGGCGGATTGCGCTTCATCGGTCGCTTCCCCGGGCTCGGCGGCCTGCTCGTGGAACGACTCCTGTTTCTGTTGTTCGCCTTTTTGTTTGGTCTGCTGCTGATCTCCAATCTGGTCATCGCTTACACCAACCTATTCCGCAATCGCGAGACGGCGTTCCTCCTGACCCTACCCGTCTCGCGCGAGACGGTGTTCCAATGGAAATTGATCGAATCCACCCTGGTGGCTTCGTGGGCCTTTGTCTTTTTGATCGCTCCGCTCCTGGCGGCCTACGGGCTGGTCAACGGGGTGGATTGGTATTTCTACCCGATGGTGGTCGTCCTAGTCGCCCTGTTCATCGTGCTGCCTGGGGTTGCCGGTTGCTGGTTGGCCCTGCAGATCGCCCGCTTTCTCGATCGCCGCGCGTTTCAAGTGTTTTTCCTGGCGTTGCTCACGATTCTGATGGGGCTGATCCTTTTCAAGTTCCGGCCCGAACCGGTCACCGACGAAGCCCTCGAAACCCGAGTCCTCAGCGTGATCGACCGCCTGCTCGACAACACCCGGTTTGCCCAGTTTCCGCTGCTCCCCAGCTACTGGTTAAGTGCGAGTGTGCAAAACCTGAGTGAAGGAGCTCTGCGCACTTCCCTGTTCTTCGCCGCCGTGCTGTTGAGTTATGTCCTGTTCTTTGGTCTGTTAGCGGTCACTCGCCTGGGCAACGCGTTTTACGAAGCGTCCAGCATCGTGCACGGACGCGGCAGTATGTTCTCCCGCTGGCCTTGGTTCCAACAGGTGCGAGACCGTCAGCTCCGACTTCAACGTCTTAGTGTGTTGTTGCGGCCCCGCGATTGGTTGGACGCTCTATTGGGCTGGCGGGGCATCTTGGCCTTGGATGTCCGCGCCCTGGTGGCCAAGGATCTGCGAGTGTTCTGGCGCGACACCACCCAATGGGGCCAGGCCCTGATGCTGTTCGGCCTGCTCACAGTCTACATTGTCAACTTGCGCCACTTCACACGGCAGTTGGATTCGCCTTTCTGGATCTCCTTGGTCAGTTACCTAAACCTGGGCGCCTGCGCTTTGAATCTGGCCACGCTGACCACCCGGTTCGTGTTCCCCCAGTTTTCCTTGGAGGGCAAACGCGTCTGGGTGGTGGGTTTGGCGCCCATCGGTCTGGTCCGTGTGGTGCGCCTGAAATTCTGGCTCGCCAGCGTCACCACGCTGTTCCTCACGCTTGGGCTCATTTTGCTGTCATGTTCCATGCTCGGACTCGATACCGCCCATTCGATCTTCTTTGCCGCAGCTATTGCGGTGATGACGTTCACCCTCAATGCCATCGCCACCGGACTAGGCGCCCTTTACCCGAACTTCGAGGAGTCCAATCCATCGAAGATTGTGAGCGGCTTTGGCGGCACGTTCTGTCTCGTCCTCAGCTTCCTGTACATCGTCGGATCGGTGGTGCTATTGGCGGTGGCGAGTCCGTGGGGTTGGCGACCCGATTCCGCCGACGAATTTGCCCCGGCTAAGGCAGCTTTTTCCTGGACCCTGTTCGTGCTCGGCAGCGTCCTCGCTGGTTGGCTTCCCCTCCGCTTCGGTTTGCGCAAGGTGGCCACGACGGAGCTTTGAAGGGCACGCGGGTCGGGGAATCCGAGAAAGCCGGCGGGTCGGGGAAATCTCAAACAAGTTCTTAACGATTGACGCGCTGGAGGACGAAGCTACCGATTACCCCTCCGATGAAATGGTCTTTCAAGCTGATGCGCCTTTGGGGAATCGATGTGTACATCCATTACACCTTTCTTCTGCTGCTCGGATTCGTCGGCCTGCAATCGGGAGCTGAACGGGGCGATTGGATGGCCGCGCTCGGGGGCATGGCCTTTCTGCTCAGTCTCTTTCTTTGTGTCCTGTTGCATGAATACGGACATGCCATGGCGGCCCGGAGATACGGCGTGGCGACTCGTGACATCACGCTATTACCCATCGGTGGCGTCGCTCGCCTGGAACGGATGCCCGACAAACCCAAGGAAGAATTTGTCATTGCCCTGGCCGGGCCCCTGGTGAATGTGGTGATCGCTGGCGGTCTGGCCCTCGGCCTCTTCATTTCGGGTTCCGCGCGAATTTCGCTGAGAGATTTGGAGGACGTCTCATTCTTCCACCGCCTACTCTTCATCAACATTTCCTTGGTGGTTTTCAACCTCCTGCCCGCCTTCCCCATGGATGGCGGACGCGTGTTGCGGGCCATTCTAGCGATGACCATGGAACCGGTTCGAGCCACCCGGATCGCCGCCAACATTGGCAAAATCATGGCCGTTCTGTTTATCGGCCTGGCCTTTTATACGCGCAGTCCAATTTTGGCGCTCATCGCCGTTTTTGTCTGGTTCGGAGCCGGAGGCGAAGCCGCCGCAATGGAAGCCCGAATCGCCATGTCCGACGCACCCGTCGCCCGGGCGATGTTGACCCGATTCCAAGTCGTCTCTCCTTCGGATCCGCTTTCCCGGGCCGCCCAACTCATCATCAGTGG
>Ga0105044_10001981_pt1 | contig 27791 bp, 29 predicted proteins | sample MAT01_FD_78092 | JGI IMG/M metagenome (GOLD analysis project Ga0105044, IMG submission 78092) | Freshwater microbial communities from Lake Fryxell liftoff mats and glacier meltwater in Antarctica - MAT-01 | ecosystem: Environmental > Aquatic > Freshwater > Ice > Liftoff microbial mat | place... | reverse complement strand
GCATGGTCATGCCGGGGCGGATCAGGTTGATGCCGATCCCGACCGTCCCGAGGTTTCTCACCAGCCATGGCGACCTGTCGGTGACATTCGGGAAGGGGTTGAAGATCGGTGCGGTGGCAGGGGTGTAGTAAGCCGGTGCGCTGTCTGCCGCTGCATTCTTTTTCTGCGCCCAAGCGTTGGGTGCGATGATCAGCGTGATCGCGGCGGAGAAGGCGGCGGCGGCCCGCGGAAAGTGTGGTTTGCCTTGTTTCATGTCGTGGCTTCTTTGGATTGCGGGTTGCTTTTTTGCGGGGATCAATCAGCATCCACGGCGGTGTCGCCACGAACGCTCTTCCCCGGGTGCCCGGAAGCTAGCAGGAGAGGCCGACGAAGGAAGTAAAAAGGCGTTCCTGCATCTGCCATTGATCGACAGGCCCGAAGAATCTCCGCAAGTCCAGCTCCAGGACGCGTTGGACTTTCTGCACAAAGCTCTGGCCTCTTAGGTATTCCGTGCAGGGGGAGCCCCGATTCTCAATGGGGTCGTCTTCTATTTTGACGCTATTGGTGCTTGGCGTAGATCTCGCCGAGTTTGGTGAGCTTTCCATTTGCATCGAAAATGGCGGAAGGGCCGAGGGCCTTGTCGTTCTGAGCGCCGGGAAACCATGCATAGCGGTAAACGTAATCCAAACGCTCGAGTTTAGGGAGAACTGCCTTCATGAATTTTTGGACATCTTCTGGAGAGTATCTGTTCTCCGCGACGCTGGACGCCTGCCAATCGGCGACTGCAAACTCGGTGATCCAAAGCGGTCGGTCATACAATTTGTGGATGCGTGCGAGTTTGTCCAGGAAGGCTGTGGGATCGCCGTTACCATAGGAATGCACGGCGATGAAATCGACACGATAGCCCCGCTCCTTCACGCCCTTCATGAAAGCCTCCATCCAATCATTGTCGGCGTGCACGGCGCCAGGACTCACCAGGGGTAAGTCAAGAGCCATCAGTTTAGGCCAGGCCGCGAGGGCCGCCTCGACGCTGAGGTTGGCTTGCTTTTCTTCATCAGGTTCATTATAGCCCAGGACGTAGCGGTGTTTTTCCTTTCTTTTCATGGATTTGATTCTCTCGATATGCGCATTGATGGAGTCTTTCTTTCCAAAGACCATCGGGACGAACTCGACGTTCGAGGGAAGCTCATCCGGTGGTGCGGGGGTCCAGCAGTATTGCCAGGACAGGTTCAGGCTTTTGATTAATTCTTCAAAGTTCTCCTTCGACTTGGCGCCGCAGCCGATTCCCTTTTTCTTGGAGCTTTTATCGGCTGCTTCCTGCGGAACCTCGACTTTGGCTGGCGTGGGTTGCCACTTGGTCGCGAACTCCTGATCCGCCGCGCTCAAGCTTTCGAGTGGGACCTTTTGGAGCTTTCCGGCCATGCGGAGGAGGACTTTCCCCCCTTCGACGCCTGCCATTTCGGCATCGATTTGAACGCCTTCCTTGTTCGTCCATGTTCTACCATGGATCGCGCCGCTGAAGGCCAGAAGGAAGGCTGTGATTTTCAAAAAAGAGGTCATGGTTAGTAGGTCGTGATGTTGTTTCAATGCCGAGAAGGTGCTAGATCGATGTGCTTGGTTGAGCATGTTGATAGGGGGAAATGAAAAGTGCGTCGAGGAAAGAACGCTGCCTTCGGGATCCTCAGGATCGTTCAGCACTCCTTGAAACCCCTTTTTTTTTGAGTGTCAAACGATTGATACGCGGAGCTTGCACAGTTCGAGCGCGGCAGGAATGTGGCGCTGCGGAAGCTGCTGCGGTGGCGGATGCGATGTTTTACCGATGGCACGGGGAAAATGCAGTGCTGCCTCACACCCGGATCTCTTACAATCCAACCTTGAAGCCGTTTGAGGTTGAAGTGGGCATCGTTGGGCCTTCGTCAAATAGCCTGAGAATCGCGGGGGCGCGAACCTTTTTGGTGGAATGGCACAAGCGGTGCTACTGGCTGCCTAACCGATGGCTACGCTTTTTCCTCAAACCTGGGCTCGACTCGCTCTTGGGTGTGTCATGATCGCGGTGTCTTGCCTTCAGGTCACTTTCGCCCAGTCACCGCCTCCGACTGCTGCGGTCAGGGAAATCATTGCTGCGGCTGTCAGCGCCCCAACGCCCGCCGAACAGCGCGCTCTCATTCTTTCTCTCAAGACCAAGCCCACACCTGAGGCTGTCACTTGGTTCGATCAATGGAAAGGTGGTTCCATTTTCCTCTACAAAGACCCTGCGGGTGTCGTCACTCCGGTTCTTCTCACCGGGGCGGCGGCAGCGGATGGCTCGCTCGCGACCGTCAAGCTCACCGACAATTCACCGTTGCTCGCCGCCGACGGCACCGCGATCCGTATCAACCCAAAAACCGTCGAATCCGCCGAGACCGACTCGGGCCTGCGGAAGGCGATGAAAGAAGTCTCTGATCTTGTGGGCCTAGCCGATCCAGATCTTGCAAAGCGCGTTCGAGCGATTCAAGACTCTGCAATCGGCCAGAAAGCCGAAAAACTCCCCGCACTGCTTGAGCTCAAGCGAACCGAGAAACATCCCAAAGCCCTGCGGGCTCTTGGTGAATCCATCGCCATCATTCAACTCCGTTCCAGCAAGCCTGAGGAACGGGTAGCAGCCTGCGAGACATTGGCAAAACTCAAGTCACTTCCCGCCTACGATACCATCAAAACCATCCTCGGCGAGGCTGAAAAATCCAAGGATGCGCCCATGATCGCCGCATCCAGGAATGCCATCAAGGCGATCGATTCTCACATCTCGCAAATTGACGCAGCAGGCACCGCCTTTCGCGGACTTTCGCTCGGCTCGGTCTTGTTAGTCGTTGCAATCGGGCTGGCCATCACCTTCGGCCTGATGGGAATCATCAACATGGCGCACGGTGAATTCATCGCAGTGGGTGCCTATACGGCCTACGTCATCCAGAATATCTTCGCCAATGGCTTGAAACTTTCTCCGTTTGGGATGTCGCTCTCGATTCCAGGCATGAACCTCGGAGCACAAGGAGCAAATCTCTATTTTGTCGTCGCCATCCCTGCCAGTTTCCTGGTCGCCGCGCTGGTCGGGATTTTGTTAGAACGGTCGGTGATTCAATATCTTTACAAGCGGCCCCTGGAATCCCTGCTCGCGACCTGGGGGATTTCTCTCGTGATGCAGCAGATCCTGAAGTTCACCTTTGGCTCGAACAACGTTCAGGTTTCCAGTCCTGCATGGCTTTCAGGAAACTGGACGGTAAACGACATCGTCTTCGGTTGGAACCGGGTGTTTGTCATCGGGTTTGCCGTTTTGATCATTGTCGTGACCTGGCTGGTGCTCAACAGGACTTCGTTAGGCCTGCTGATCCGCGCGGTCATGCAGAACCGGAACATGGCGGCCTGCATGGGTGTCCGCACCGAGCGCGTCAACACCATGACTTTCGCTTTCGGCTGCGGCCTCGCAGGCCTGGCAGGCGCGTTCCTTTCGCAAATCGGCAACGTCGGACCCTCGATGGGCCAACTTTACATCGTGGACTCCTTCATGACCGTAGTCGTCGGCGGCGTTGGAAACATCATGGGCACCGTGATCAGCGCACTTGGCATCGGTATGGCGGATCAGTCGCTCCAACAGTATTTGGGGAACCCGGTGATTGGTAAAATTCTCGTGTTGGCCGCCATCATCCTTTTCCTCCAATGGCGTCCAGCCGGCCTCTTCGTCACCCGTTCCCGCAGCCTTGATTGATCCGATGACCAAACAACCTTTCACCGGTCGGCTTCACACGCCTCTTCTCATCGCTCTCGCGGTGATTCTCGTGGTCGTGATTCCACTGCTCAACTCCTTCGGGATCATCTCGAATTTCACATTGGGAAACTGGGGGAAATACCTTTGCTACGGCATTCTCGCCATTTCCATCGATCTTCTCTGGGGCTATACCGGATTGCTTTGTCTTGGGCAGGCCCTCTTCTTCACCCTCGGTGGCTATATGATGGGAATGCACTTGATGCGCATGATCGGCGGGGAAGGGGTTCCCACCTTTCTGAGCATGGTCGGTCGCACCGAGTGGCCATCGTTTTTCCTGCCATTTTCCAGCTTTCCGTTCGCCCTGCTGATGATTGTGTTGGTTCCCGGGCTGCTTGCCTACGTCTTCGGTTTCCTTGCTTTCCGCTCGCGCATCAGGGGCGTCTATTTCTCGATCCTCACCCAAGCGCTCACCTATGGCGCGGCATTGCTGTTTTTCCGCAATGAGCTGCTCATGGGCGGCAACAATGGTTTTACCGACTTTAGAACGCTGCTGGGGCATTCCCTTCGCGAAGACTCCACCAAACGCTGGCTCTATGTCGCGACCGCGATTCTGTTAGTCCTTGTCGTCTGGGGCTGCAAGTGGCTCACCAACTCCCGCTTCGGCCTGATCCAGCGGGCCATCCGCGACTCGGAAAACCGGGTTCTCTTCTCAGGCTACGCCACTGCGAATTTCAAGCTTTTCATCTTCGTCATCAGTGCGGTGATTGCCAGCTTCGCAGGTGCGCTTTTTGTCCCTCAAGTCGGAATCATCAACCCCAGCGAGATGGATACCAGCAAATCGCTGGAGGCGGTCGTCTGGGTTGCCCTTGGCGGGCGCGGCACCATCATCGGACCCGTCATTGGAGCCATCAGTGTGAATGCGCTCAAAAGCTGGGCCAGCGTTGGCGCGACTGCGGATTCCTGGCCACTCATTCTAGGAGGTTCCTTCGTTTTGGTGGTGCTCTTCATGCCGAAGGGCATCGTCGGCCTCCCTGCACAGATTCAGGGATTCATCGCAAAAATCCGCCGCAGAAAGTCCGAGGTCGAGCCGCCGTCCTCGGTGCCATCACCCGAAGCCACCGATCCATGATTGTCGAAACTCCCCATTTGGCCAAGCCCTTCCTCCTCGCCGCCGAGGGACTCAGCAAGTCGTTCGATGGCTTCAAGGCCATCAACGATCTCAATTTCTACCTCGACGAAGGCGAGTTGCGCACCGTCATCGGTCCCAATGGCGCCGGCAAGACCACGTTCCTCGACCTGATCACCGGCCGCACCCAGCCCGACGTGGGCACCTTGGTTTGGGACGATGCCAAACACGACCTCCTCAAGCTCAACGAGTATGAAATCTATCGACTCGGCATCGGTCGGAAATTTCAAACCCCCACCGTTTATAACGACCACACCGTCACCGAGAATCTCGTACTCTCCCTCGCCGGCTCACGTGGCATCTGGCACAGCTTGTTTGGCAAAGTCACACCGGCCCAGCGCGACCGCATCGCCGAAATTCTAACCACCATCAAGCTCACCACTCAAGCCCACCGCAAAGCGGGCGAACTCGCCCACGGCCAGAAGCAGTGGCTGGAAATCGGAATGTTACTCGCCCAGGAAGCGCGGCTCCTCCTCGTGGATGAACCCGCCGCCGGAATGACGGATGAGGAAACCTACCGCACCGGAGAGCTGCTGCTTTCCCTGGCAGGCAAGCACACCATCGTCGTCATCGAGCATGACATGACCTTCGTGCGCCAGATTTCCCAAGGCCGGAAAGTCACCGTCCTTCACCAAGGCCATGTCCTTTGTGAAGGTCCGGTGGATCAAGTCCAGACCGACGAGCGAGTCATCGAAGTCTATCTCGGCCGCAAATCCAAAGTCGCCTAGTTCCCCATTCTTCCCCGGATCATTGCTAACGGATCACTTCCAACTTCTTCCCATGCCCGCCACCCTCACGCAAGAAAGCCTCTGCATCTCAGACCTCCGGGTTTCCATCGGCGGCAGTGCCATCCTGCGTGGCGTAAGCCTCACCATTCGCCCCAAGACCGTCTTCTGCCTCATGGGTCGCAACGGCGTTGGGAAAAGCACCACCCTCAAGGCGCTCATGGCCCTGCTCCCCGCAGATTCCGGGGAAATCAGCCTTGAAGGGACCTCGATCAACCGTGCCTCCTCCGCCACCCGGGCCCGCCTTGGCCTGGGTTACGTTCCCCAAGGGCGCGAAATTTTCCCGCATCTCACCGTCGAGGAAAACCTCTTCATCGGCCTCAATGCCCGTGGCCAAAAACGCGACTCAGCCGAGACAGATCGTATATACACGCTTTTCCCCATCATCAAGGAGTTCCTCCACCGCAAGGGCGGTATGCTCTCCGGTGGCCAACAACAACAACTCGCCATTGGCCGGGCTCTCCTCACCAAGCCCAAGCTTCTCATCTTGGACGAACCCACGGAGGGCATCCAACCCAACATCATCGACCAAATCGGCGACGCCATCAAGATGCTCCGTGCCGAGGGCGAAATGAGCATTTTCCTCGTCGAGCAATATCTCGATTTCTGCAAGGAACTCGGCGACGACTTCGCCATCCTCGAGCGTGGAGCGGTCGCCTCCTCGGGTGAGATGACCGGACTCACCGAGGAAATCGTCAAAGAATTTCTCACCGTGTGACCCGAATATTCATTCGGCTCATGATACAATGTCACGAAGATGAATCCTGTTCATCATAGGCTCTATATAACCGCTCCCCTCATCAAAATCAGTCGTTTTAATCATTAATCTCTTATAATCTGGCACGGTTTTCGCTTTACCCATCATCGCGTAGTGCAACCTACCAAAACAACGTATCCAATTAAAAAACAGATAAACCATGAAAAAGAAGCAATTCCTTAATTTGATCAACCTGCCGGTCATCGCCATGACATTGTCCGCAGGAACTTCCCTTGCCGGGACCACGGCTCCAATGACGTCCGTCATCGATACCCCAGACTGGCTCAAGGTCAGCGGCTACGCAGCGGCCTCGTATGCCTACTCGGATGCTGATGTTGATTTCGTTGGAGGTGGAGGGTTTGGCGCAGACAATGACACTTTGTTTGACAGTGGTGCAAACAACCTTGATTCCGTCAAACTTGGCTTGGAGGCGACTCAAGGGCCCTTCAAGGCCTATGCAAGCTTGTTCTATGTTCCCGAATTCGAGGGCAACGCCTTTTATGGTGGTTCGGATGCCGGCATCCTGGATGCTTATGTCACTTATACGTCTGGCAGCTTCTCCGTCACGGGAGGAAAATATTTGAGCTGGATGGGTTATGAAGCATTTGATGCTGTTAATCTGGCGACTCTTACTTTTGCCAACTCTGGAGTGGGTGCCATCCCGGCTTACCACACCGGAGTTAAGTTTGAATACACCACAGATACCTTTGCCGCTGGATTCAACGTCTCAGATTCAGTGGTCCAAGGAACAAGTGGCTTCTGGGGTGGTGATGAGGACTACAGCAACGGTCTCGGTTACGAAATCTACGCCGTCTATAAGGGCATCGACAAACTTACCCTTTGGGGTGGTATTGCACTGGACGATACCGACGACCAAGTGGGTGATAACTTTGTCACCTATGACTTTTGGGCAAGTTATGATGTGAGTGACAAAATGACTGTTGCCGGAGAACTTGCCTACAATGAGTTCGGCTTTCAAGACGGCATCCAGGGTCTTTTGTTTATGAAATATTCCTTCACCGAGCAATTTTCCACCGTATTCCGTTTCGGATATGACACGGTTGATTTTGTCGGCGGTAACGATTATGACGGCTACAAATACACCATCGCACCTGCATACGCGTTCAATGAGCACTTCACACTGCGTGCGGAGCTCAGTTATACCGACGGTAGCGATGATTTCTCAGATCAGAGTCTCCTCTTCGCTGGCGTGCAAGCCCTGCTGAAGTTCTAATCTATAGTTTCCTTGCAATAATAATACGGTTGCGGCGGGAGGGTCCGATTGGTCATTTTGGTATCAATGCCCTCCCGCTTGCTTTTTGACTTCCTATCCGCATATCCCAATTGATTACAAACAGACGATTCCCATGATCACTAAATTCATCCCCTCCGCACTTGCGGCTCTTGTTCTCACCGGTGCCGCAGCCCATGCCGCAGACACCGTCAAAGTCGGCGTTCTCCATTCTCTCAGCGGCACCATGGCCATCAGTGAGACTTCACTTCGTGACGTCCTGCTCTTCACCTTCGACGAAATCAACGCCGCTGGCGGCGTGATGGGCAAGAAGATCGAGCCTGTCGTGGTTGATGGAGCGTCCAACTGGCCGCTCTTCGCGGAGAAGGCAAAGCAACTTCTCGATCAGGATAAAGTCGCCGTCACCTTCGGCTGCTGGACCTCGGTGAGCCGCAAGTCGGTTCTGCCAGTGTTCGAAGAAAAGAAAGGCCTGCTCTTCTACCCGGTGCAATACGAAGGTGAGGAAATGTCCCCTAACATTTTCTACACGGCCGAGGCGGTCAACCAGCAAGCCACTCCTGCGGTGGATTACTTGATGGAAGAAGGAAAGAAGAAGTTCTACCTCATCGGCTCCGACTACGTCTATCCACAGACCACCAACCTGATCTTGCTTGAGTATCTCCTCAGCAAGGGCGTGCCACTCGAAAACATCGGTGGTGGCTTCAGCAAGGATGCCAGCGGCAAGATCATTTCCGCCGGTAAATACACCCCGTTCGGTCACACCGACTATCAGCAGATCGTTTCCGAAATCAAGCAGTTCGCTGCTTCCGGAGACGCCTGCATCATCAGCACCCTCAACGGTGACACCAATGTCCCCTTCTTCAAGGAATACGCCGCTGCCGGTCTCGATGCCGAGGCGTGCCCCGTCGTGAGCTTCTCGGTTTCCGAGGATGAGTTCCGCGGCCTTCCTGCCAGCCAGTTGGTGGGTCAGCTGGGTTGCTGGACTTACTTCCAGTCGATCAAGAGTCCAGCCAACGAGAAGTTCATCGGCAAATTCAAGGCATGGCTTGCCAAGTCGGACGTTCCCGGCATCGTCAAAGAGGGCCGCGTCACCTGCTCACCCATGGTCCTGTCCTACAACGGAGTTTACCTCTGGAAGGCAGCCGTAGAAAAAGCTGGCAGCTTTGAAGTCGAAAAAGTCATGGCAGCCCTGAAAGGTGGCCTCTCTTTCGACGGACCTGGTGGTAAGGTGACCTCGCAAAAGAATCACCATCTCACCAAAAATGTTTTCATCGGTGAAACCAAAGCCGACGGCCAGTTCAAAATCCTGAAGGAATTCAAGGATGTCGTCGGCGAACCTTTCTTGAAAGGCACCTATAAGTAAATTTGATCGGATAATATTTGTTTCTTGGTTTAAAACCATGCTCTCCCCGGAGGGCATGGTTTTTAGTTTCAGGCAGGTTAAACAAACCAGGCTTCCCATTCTTTGACACAGACTCCCAATTTCTTTATCCAACCCCATCTGATTCCCCATGAACCCACAGGACGGAGTGGGGGCTCGCTTTGGCACAAGATGAGGTTCACCCGTTTATGAAGAATCGCTTGGCAAGCGGCGGGTTGGGGTGGATGGTTTCTCCCAGATGGGATTGACACTTTCTGAACTGCGCGGCGGGCTGCCTGAAGGGGGCTTGTTTGGCGGCGGCGCTTGGCGTTGGTCGCCTGAACCGCTGAGGCTTGGACGGACCGAAGCGACCCGCATGATGGCGCTGGGTCATCCGTTGGCACGGTTTCAACAAACGTGTGATCAGCTTTACCGTCGCAGCGCGGCGGAAAAATTACCGGCATGGCTGGCGGAGTTGCTAGATGAGGGCAAGCCGGAGTGGATGGTGCGCATGCAGCGGGAAAAATCGACGTTGGAGCAGTTTCCCCGCGTGATCCGGCCGGATTTGATGCTTACGGAGACGGGCTTCGCGATGACGGAGCTGGACAGTGTGCCAGGAGGCATCGGGGTGACGGCGTGGTTGTCCCAGGTTTACAGCAAGGCGGGCTTTAAGGTGTTAGGTGGGGCCAATGGCATGTTGGAGGGTTTTCGCTCGCTGATGCCGGAGGGGGGCACGGTGTTGGTTTCAGAAGAGGCGGCGGACTATCTTCCGGAGATGAAGTGGCTGAGTCACGAGTTGGGTGCTGCTTGGAAAGTGGCGGCAGCGGAGGAATATGTGGCGGACGGGCAGGCGCTCTATCGGTTTTTCGAGTTGTTTGACTGGGAATCCATTGCGTCTGCGCGTCATCTCGCTGAGGATGCGGCGGAGGGAAAAATCAAGATCACGCCGCCGTTCAAGCCGCATTTGGAAGATAAGCTGTGGTTGGCGCTGTTGTGGTCACCGGCGTTGAAAAAAGTGTGGGAACAAAGTTTGCGTGGAAGTCATTTGCAACGCTTGCGGGACTTGGTGCCGTTCGGTTGGGTGCTGGATCCGGAGCCGCTGCCGCCTCATGCGGCATTGCCAAGACTCAATGCGCACTCGTGGGAGGAGGTGGCCAATTTCAGCCAAAAAGAACGCCAACTGGTGCTCAAGGTCAGCGGCTTCCACGAAACGGCTTGGGGGTCGCGCGGGGTCTTCATCGGCCATGACTTGTCGGGTGCGGAATGGTCGCAGCGCTTGCACACGGCGCTGGAGCAGTCGTCGGAACAACCGTGGATTCTCCAAGAGTTCCGTGAGGGGCGGCGGGTGGAGCACCCTGTTTTCCGCGAGGATGGCTCGGTGGAGATGATGCAGGGGCGAGTCCGACTGTGCCCCTATTTTTTCACCAATGACGCGGGTGAGACTTCGTTTGGTGGCTGCCTGGCGACGATTGTTCCGGCGGATAAGAAAAAAATCCACGGCATGAGCGACGGAGTTCTGGTGCCGTGTGTGATTGAGTAGCACAAAAATGGCCCGGTGTCGCCACCGGGCCTTTGGGAAATGATGCGTTCGGCGCAATCAGATGATGCCAGCCTTCTTGAGGGTCACGAAAGCACCATTTTTGTTGATGGTCTTCAATGCGCGGCAGCTCAATTTGATGCGGATGAACTTGCCCAGCTCAGGCACCCAGATGCGCTTGTTCTGAAGGTTGGGAGAGATCGTGCGCTTGACCACCTTGGTGACGTGACGACCGATACCACCCTTTTTCTTGGCCAAACCAGAACGGTGGATTTTGCCGCCGGAGCGGACGCGGGTTCCTCGAATACTGCAAATGCGTGCCATGATAAAAAATTGTTGGTGTTGCGGGACGCGGAGAATGGCCATCCGCCCGGACCCGTCAAGTCGAATCCTGACAATTTCCGCGTAAAATTTTACAATCGGTCATGGCGGAGCCGATTTAACCACCGCTCGACGTCTTTGAAGATCTCTTCTTTTTTGGCGTCATACATCAACAAGTGGTAGGCCTGCGGGTAGTTACGGTAGGTTTTTGAAACGCCGGCAGGAATCCGGGCGACGAATCCGCGGACGTCGGAATCATTGTTGAAATAGTCTTTCCCACCGTGGAGAACGAGGATGGGGGAGCGGAATTGAGTGGCACATGCGTTCATATCGTCGATGTGGCGGGCAAGCGCGCCGATCAAGCGGAGTGTGTATTGCTCGACGTTGTAAGAGTTCGTTTGGATCTGATCTTTGTGATTGGAGGTTTGGGTCATTTGCACATCTTGCCCGCCGGCGAGGGTATCGAGTGAAACTCTGGCGAGCGGGAGTGTGGTGGCGGCGATTTGCACCAATCCCGGAGTCCAGGCAGGAATATCATCGCGGAAACGGACGATGGGGGATGACAGGATCAAACCGTCGCACGGAGGGGAATTGGCGGGTGCCATTCTCCATGCTTGAGAGGCGATCATGGCTCCCATGCTTTCGCCAAACCAGACAATCTTTGCATCAGGATGTTGTTCTTCAACGAGTTGGGTGAAGGCGAAGAGGTCATTATACCAGTCCTTGGGATCACCGATGTCACCTCTGCGTTCACGGATCGGGTCGCTTCCCTGGCCACGCACTTCATAGGCGTAGAGTCCAGTACGGGGTTGGTATTGGAGGAGGTGCTTGCCCAAATTGGTGTAGTCGATGGAGGCTCCGCAGAAGCCGTGGATGCCAATGATAATGACATCGGGATCGATTTTTTTGGAGATCCACTTGCGGTAGCCGAACGATTCGCCTTTGGCTGCGGTGGGATTCTGGTGGTTGACCATGGTGGTTTGCGGCGCACATCCCACTCCGGCCAGCATCGTCGCGAGGACGATGCGTTTGAGGAAACGGCCTGCTGAAAAACGACTCACATGGACAATCTGGCTGAATTCAGGCAAAGTGCAATCACAGAACCTTCAAGTTCCCAGTTTCAAAGCGCTGGAGATCCACTAAGGTGCCGGCATGTCGCTGCTCGAATCGTTTTTAGATCCTGCCCACGTCTCATTGAAAATCTGCGGCGTGACGACCCGTGACGATGCGAACCAACTGGTGGCCATGGGTGTCGATGCCTTGGGTGTGAATTTCTGGCCCAAGTCCAAACGGTATTTGGCACCCGGGGACGCCACATGGTTGCACTCGCTTGAGGGGAAAATCTTGCGGGTGGGCGTGTTCGTCAATGAGCCTCCGGAGTTACCCATGAGGCTTGTTAGGGATGGATATCTGGATGTGGTGCAGCTGCATGGTGATGAGCCGCCGCAGGCGGCAGCGGTTTTCAGGGATGCGGACGTTGCGTTTTTCAAGGCCATCGGCGTGAAGACTCTCGCGGATCTGGCACGAGCGCAGGACTTCAAGGCTGCGGCCATTTTGCTAGATGCCCATGCCCCAGGAATCTATGGTGGCACAGGCGAGGTTTTCGATTGGGAGGTGGCGTCTGATTTCCGCAGGCGGCATCCGAACTTGCCGGTTCTTCTAGCAGGTGGGATCATCCCGGAAAACGCAGGGCTCGCCGCGATGAGTGTCCAACCAGCCGCGCTTGATATCGCCTCAGGTGCGGAAATTTCACCAGGCATCAAGGACTTTGAAAAAGTCGCCGCATTTCTTAGGGCTTTGTACCGCTGACTCGCCATGCTCACCGACTCTCATTGCCATCTGGCTTCTTACCGCTTCACGCCCGAGGAAATCCCTGCACTGCTTGAGCGCGCCCGGGCAGCCGATGTCACCCGCATGATCACCCTTGCGACCTCGCTTGAGGATGTTCCTGCTAATTTACGCTTGGCGGAAAATCCGGCCATCCACGCCTGCATCGGCATTCATCCCTGTGATGTGCATCATGCCCCTGACGGTGTGACCGCCGGGCTTGCCGGTTTCGCGCCGGATCCGCGGGTCTGCGCGATTGGGGAAACGGGTTTGGATTTCTATCATCCCGCACCGGACGGCTGGGATGAGAAACGCTTTCGAAATCGCCAACGAGGATTTTTGCGCGAGCATTTCGAACTGGCGGCTGCGCACGGCCTCAACATCGTCATCCACACCCGCGACCGCGAAGGGCATGACTCGTTTGAAGATGCGCTTGTCATTTACGGGGACTTCCATTCTTCCGTGCGCGCGGTTTTCCATTGCTTCATCGGCCCGTGGGAAAATGCAAAACGAGTTCTCGATCACGGTGGTCTCGTTTCGTTCGGCGGTGTGGCGACTTTCAAAACCGCCCGTCTCGTCAGAGAAACCATTCTTCAATGCCCGGCAGGTTGTTTCATGTTAGAGACCGATGCGCCTTATCTTGCACCTGAACCGCATCGCGGAAAACGCAACGAACCATCCTTCGTCCGCAACACCGCCATTTCCGTCGCCGCATTGCGCGGTGAGTCTCTCGAAACGCTCGCCCGGCATACCAGCGGGACTGCCAGTGGTTTTTTTCGCCTTCGTAGGGATTCAATTTGAATAGACATGGCGAATCGAAACGTTACAGTCAGTGGAGCTTGGAATTTGCAAGTTCCGTGCTTCCCATCTGGAATCCAAAACGTTAAATTCCCATCATGACTCCCATCCGCATCCTTGCCCCGTCGTTGCTTACCTTCGCATGCGTTTCGTGCTTCCTGCAAAAAACCGATCAATACGATACGTCCAGTCCATACGGTCCGGCAAACGCCGGGCAGGTCAATGCCCCGGTCACGGAATCCGTAAATCCCGTTTACGATACCCCGGCTGCTTATGAAGACAGTGGCTCCGCTCCCGCCGTCAATCCACCAGGCTCCGTGACATCGCCAAACATTCACGCGCCTGCTGTAACGAGACCCGCCACCAATGGTGCGGCCACGATCCACACGGTGGTTGCCGGCGACACGCTTTCCGGGATCAGTGCAAAATACAAAGTGCCCTCTGCGGCAATCAAGCAGGCCAACAACATGACCAAAGACACGGTCGTCCTTGGCAAGAAAATGGTCATTCCGCCAGTTCCTTGAGACTTAAGTTCTAACGCCTGGACCACTTCATCCCGCGGCTCCCTCTTCCCATGCGTCTTCCCCTAGCAGTCATTGTGTTACTGGCGGCCCTCGCTTGCGCGCAGTCGCCTGCGGATCCCCAACCGACGGCTCGGGAAACCGCCCTCGACAATCTGCTTTCCGAACGGAAATCGGATCAAGCTTTCCAGGAAGTCGTGTCCGACGCCCGGAAAAATGGCATCAGCGAGCAAGCAATCCTCGAAGCTCGCTTCATCTATCATGTGGATCGGAATGAGGATGACGCAATCGCCGCGCTCTTGCCCGAATTCACCAAACTGGCGGACTCCTTCCGGATCGAAGACTCGGCGATCTTTGGCGTGAAGGAAGACTGGCTTGCGGTTAGGGAATACGTGCAGGCCATCGCCGCGCTGAAAAAGGGCGACAAAGACGCGTTCAAGTCCCACATCACCGAGGCGTTCTGGCTCAGCCCGCAGCAGGCATCCGCCTTTGCGCCGCATATTGAGCGCATGCGTCTTGAGGAAGCGATGCAACGGGTGAAGATCGATTTTGAAATCAAATTAAAGGCTCTTGCCAATGGGGAAGCCACTGCTCTCAAGAGTCTGATGGGTGATCAGAAGGCCGTGCTTCTGCACTTCTGGTCGCCCGCCAGTCGCGAGTGTGAGGAAAGCATGGCGGATTTCATCACCACCGCGAAGGCGCTTGCGAAGATGAAAATCACCTTGGTTTCCATTCTGCCGGATGACTCCGCCGCCATTCTAACGAAAGCGCGGGCCATGGTTCAACCGCTGGGTGTGAACGCACCGGGCGCATGGTTGATCGATCAGAAAGAAAATCCGTTAGCCCGCGAACTGCGGATAAACAAGCTCCCCGGCTTCGTTTTGGTTTCTAACGAAGGCGGAATTCTCTTCAATGGCGAACCCACTGACGATCAATTTTGGGATGCGTTGAAGAAAATTGATCCGCAGATCGTTCGTCCGGATTCTCCCGTTGGTTCTGATTAGATGGTGATTCCAAACTACGAACCTAGTAGTTCCCGGAAGAGTCCCTTGAAAAAATATTTCGTTTTTCTTGAAAATCGACACATTTCAACTTGACGTACATCCAAACTACTAGTTTCATCGTCGCCAGCGAAGAGACCTCAGTTTATGGCACGGCCCATTCATCCATCCAATCTCGAACTTCAAGCCCTATCCGTTTTGTGGCATGAAGGTCCATCTACGGTAGCCACCGTACATGAGACGCTGCCTGATCGAAAGGATCGGGCCTACACCACGGTTCTGTCCGTGATGCAAAGTCTGGAGCGCAAGAGTCTGGTAAAGCGAGCACTGGTCGGCAGGGCTCACGTTTACGCGGCTGCTTATTCGCAGGAGGTGATCGTGCAGCGCGCGACGCATGACTTCCTGACAAACGCTTTTGGAGGACGCCTCGGTGAGGCGCTCCTCGCTATCCTCTCCGCCGGCACATTAACGCCGGAAGAGAAAACAAACATCGAACGCGAACTCCAACGACATAAAACTATGGCTGCAAAAAAAACAGCGAAGAAAGCAGCGGTTAAAACCGCCAAGAAAGCCGTGAAGAAAGTTGCAAAGAAGGCTCCGGCCAAAAAAGCAGCAAAAAAAGCGGCTCCCAAAGCCCCCGCCAAAAAGGCTCCTGCGAAAAAGGCAGCCAAGAAAGCGGCTAAAAAAGTAGCAAAAAGCGCAAAGAAAGTTGCCAAAAAGGCAGTGAAGAAGACGGTCGCAAAGAAAGCCCCTGCAAAGAAGGCTCCTGCGAAAAAGGCCGCCCCTGCTAAGAAAGCCGCTCCTGCGAAGAAAGCTGCCCCTGCAAAGAAGGCCGCTCCTGCCAAGAAGGCTGCAAAGAAAAAGTAACCCTAAGAATCTCGGTGAGAGCAGGGGGGATGGTGCTTGCAAGTGCCTCCAACCTGCTCTCCGGCCGGGGTTGATCAACGGCGGGAGATCCTCGGATCTTCCGCCTCTTTTTTTGCACAAAAAAGGGGTTGCATCGGGTGCCTCGTCCGTCCTAGCTTCCCCCGCCCTTCATGGGCAATCTGTTTGCGCGGTTAGCTCAGTGGTAGAGCACCTCCCTGACACGGAGGGGGTCACTGGTTCGAACCCAGTATCGCGCACCATTCATTTTTGAGTCCTTTCACTTCTACTCCTGCGAATGCACGCAGCGCCGCCCGCACCCGATGAGCTTGACGCTCTCCTCCGGCTTCTGGATGATGAGACTCCGGCAGTCCGGGAGCGAGTGTCCGCAAGACTTGCCCTCTGCGGGGGCGATATCAGCGAGTGGCTTGCCGCCCACCCGCGTGTTCTTTCCAAGCAGGAGAAAAGATTGCTCACTGAAATGTTGAGCCCGCCTCGGCGGGAGGCTCTCGCTCGCGAGTGGATCGCCCCTTCCGGAGGTGGTGCGGCCCTGCAGGAGGATTGGGAATCATTCGAGGCACTGCTCCGAAATCTATCAGACTATTTGCATGATGGAATTTCCCTCCGGCAACCTTTGTCGGACGCGCTCGATCTCATCGCGGAAGAGGCCCATGAAAATGGTGTCGCTACCGGTATTGAGCTGCGGAAGTTTCTCTTCAAAGAAGGTCGCTTCACGGCAAATGAAGAGGACTACCACGACCCGCGGAACTCGGACCTTGCCTGGTCGATCGCCGAGGGGCATTCCAATCCCATCGGCCTGTGCCTGATTTTCATGTTGGTCGGACGGCGCATGGGACTTGAAATTGAAGGCGTGAGCTATCCGGGGCATTTCATGTGCCGGATTTTTGAAGATGGCTACCCGATCATCATCGACTGTTTTGACGGTGGCCAACTCCACCTGCAATCCACTCTGCTGGAGAGTCCCCAGCTTAATAGCAGCCAGCGGAAGCTTCTGCGCCAAACCTGCGACCTCGGTTCCATTCTGCTGCGTTTGCTCAACAACCTTCGTGATTCGTTTGAGAAGCTGGACCGGCGGGAAGACGCGCTTTTGGTCGGAAGGATCCAGGCCACCCTGATCTAGCAGCTCACCAGAGTCCAAGATCCGCCAATTGCCGACCCGCCACCTCAGCCCAGCCCCGGTTCGCCGCAGGTGATGCGGGCGATGGATGCAGGATCCGGCCCACCTTGGCATCACTCCCGCAAACTTCCGCAGCCCGCCGCAACCGTTCTTCTGCAAAACCGCCGACGCCGATCAGCCACGCTGGCTTCATGAGTCCGATGACTTCTTGCAGATGTCTGGCACACGCCATTTCGACAGGAGCCATCTCCGCAGCAGCCAATTGGTTGGGAGTTAGATTTGCGCCGCTGCTGCTCATCCAGATCAAGGGGCAATAATTCAATACAAAGTGGGTTTTGAAAAAATCATCCGCGTTCGGGTAGCGCTGCGCAAAAAATCCCCATAGCCGCCGACCACTGACCTCCGAGCGATGACATTGGAACCCTTCGATCAGGCGTTTGGGATGCTCACGCGCTGGCTTGCCTATCGGACCTTGGATGCCCATCCAGTCACGAACAGCGGGCACCTCACCAAAGGGCACCCCGGTTTGGGCCATGCCAAACGGCCCTGGATTCATTCCCAGGAACAACACCTGTTTGTGACCCTCCCCGAAGCGCTGCAAGTATTGGCAGTGGACTTGCCAGGTGTAGTCCAAGGTGTGATAGACAAAGGCCACCGGTGGAGAAAATTCCAAATCCCTCAGATCATTCGCGAGGCGCTTGGTCGATTGGATGCACTCCGTCATGAATCGTCTTTCAAATTTTCCATGAAAAAACCAATACCAGCAAGGTGATCGGCAAATACAGCAGGGTGAAAAAAAACAAGCGCCGTGCTGAAGAGCGCTCGCCATCACGCGAGAACTTCAAGGCCAGCGCCACCATCAACAAGGCCAGTAAGGGACCGATCATCGTCCACAGCAGGTTGACAAATCCCAGGACCGTCGGCAGCAGTGAAAACACCGCGAGCATCAGCGCGAACATTGCGGCAAGAAGCCCGCTTTTCCTGCCGGTAAGATCTCCGTTAGACCACATTTTATAACCCGCGGATTCATATTCCGACCAGTGCAGCCAATTGATGGCAATGAAATGCGGCAGCTGCCACAAGAACAACAGCCCAAACAAGAACCCAGCCTCCCACCCGATTCCACCGCCCGCGCCCACCCAACCAATCACCGGGGGGATCGCGCCGGGAATCGCACCAATCAAGGTGTTGACCGAGCTGATCCGCTTCATCGGAGTATAAATGAAGACGTAGATCGCAAGCGTGATCGCCGTCAAATAGGCAGCTAGATTTCCCACCTGGGCGGCGAGGTGGATGATTCCGAAAGCAGATAGAATCCAACCGATCCCAAAAGCGACCATGGGGTCCATCCGCCGCGATGGCAGTGGCCGGTCTGCCGTGCGTTTCATCCTGGCATCCAGATCCACTTCCATCAGCTGGTTGAACGCCGCCGAACCAAAGGCGACTGCGGCAGTGCCAATGAGGGTGTGGAGGAGTTTTATCCAGTGAATCTCCGACCCCGAGTAAAGCAGGAACCCGAAAAACGTGGTTACCAGCACGAAAAAATTGAGCCGAACCTTCATCAGGACGGCCAAGTCCTGGCGCAACCCTGGAGGGGGCGAAGGAGCAAACTCTCCCGAGGCGGTGACTTCCGTGATTTCCGATTCGTCCATAGGCACGGCGGAACCATGACTCCGATCACCGAGTTTCCAAGCAGTGACTTGAAAATCCAGAAATTTCCACCCAGCGTGACTAAGCCTTTCCGGAATTGAGAACGCAGTCGATGAACTGTTCAATACGCTGGAGGACGTCACCATCGATCAACTCGGTGGCATCCGCCGAGTTGAGCCAGTTTTGCGCGATTGCCTCAGCGGGCGAGGTCTTGCCAGGTGCCGCAGGATCGAGTCGCGCGATTTCCACGAGAATGGCCGTGAGCGCACGCTCGCAGCCATGGCGAATATCACCATCGCCGGGGGCGGGGATTTCTGATTCGCTCAACTCCCGGAGGATTTGAAGAATCAGAGGAAAACGGATCATTGCCAGATTGATCTTCTCTGCCGTTTCTTGGCGAGATTTTTGAACGGGCTTCGTGGAATAATGGAGGAGGGAGTTCATCGATTGCTGAACTTATATCAAACGGTTGACGAAGCTGCGAGCGACAAATGACGTAATGCGCCTTTGGATTCCTCATTAATCGCGTAATAGACAAAAGTTCGTTTCGGGTCTTTAAACGCCGGTCCCGCAATCTTCCGCTCAATTGGAACTCAGTTCCCGGTTCTTCGCGCGGATGATTCTAACAGGAATTGGGCTGGCGGAGTCTTCAAGCAGGCGGCGGCGTGCCAACAACCCGAACCGGGCATTCTGGTCCGGTGACCACTCGCCACCGGCAGCGACAGCTTCCGCAGGTGTCAGCAATGCGGACGCCGATTGCTCCACCCAGGACGCGAGCTTCGTGAGATCGTCCGCATTGAAACGTTGAAAAACAGGCTCTTTGAAAGTGACGATCAGATCGCCCTCGCTGGTGGGTTCAGAGATAAACCTCGCATCTGACTCAGCACACGCGGCAAGTTTTTTACGCGCCTCCGCCAGTGGGTTCTGACAAGGCTCATCAATGATCACGCAGCTTCCGCGCTGAAAAATCACAAAACTGCGTTTCTCGGTAACGTTTTCCGAACAAAATTTCACCAAGTCCGCTGCCGAAGGGGCCGGGGTGGTTCCAGAGAAGGAGTCGATCTTGGTTGGCGCTGATCCCTCACCACCCGCCGTGATCACAGCAGCACGGCTACCGGTTTTCTTGAAATTGGCCACCGGTAGCACGATCGTCGTCACCAGGCCAAACGCGCCGGCAAGGAGCAGACCGGTCAGCAGCGCGATTCTCGAGGAAAGCGGAGTCTGGGAAGCGCTCGTTGGATTAATCATGGTCGAAGCGTTGTAAAAATTTAATACTAAAGCAATCTTAATTTTATGGAGAAGTAAACAAAATTCTAAGTTTGAGGCACTTTCGGGGCTGCTTAAAATCACAATCCTGAAAATGTTCAAAAATAATTGACTATTAAGAAAATTTTATTATCAATGAGCGCCCAGCAGCCGGGAATTATGAAACACCTATTCGCACCTGATCAAATCCGATCCTATTTTGGGAGTGGGTGCTTGCGTATTCTTTTCATGCTGACGGCATTTGGTTTTCCGCAGCAGGTTCACGCGCTTGCGGTGGATCGGGAATTGGTGTTGCTGGTGGATGTAAGTAATTCAGGGCTTAAGAAAGCCGAATTTGACTCGCTGCTGGCGGGTTATTCCACCGCGCTATCGAGTTCCCAGGTCTTGGCGTCAATCCAAGCGGGAACCCATGGTCGGATTGCGGTCTCGTTGATGCTTTATGCAGACCCGACGTTCCAGCAGGTGGGTATTCCGTGGATGTCGATCTCCAGTGCTTTGGACGCTGCCCAGTTCGCAACGCTTGCCAGCTCACTTGTCAAACCAAACGGAGCCGGAAAAGCCGGGGCGGGAGCGGCCATCACTGCCGCCAAGACCAGCTTTGGGACCGAAACAGGGGGAGCTTCCAACGGCTTTGAGAGTAATCTTCAGATTATTGACATCGCCGCAGCCATTGAACCTTCTGCGGGTAATGTGGCTGCGGATGCTTTCGCGCGAGGCGGCGCATTGGTTTCTGGAGTTGATCTCATCAATGTTCTCGCACTAGGAAATAAGGCAGCGGACATCGCCGCCTATTATTCGACGAATGTGATTGGGGCGAATCTTCCCGGAGTCACCCCTACAGTGGCGACTTCGGCCACGTTCAATACCACATTGACCACGGCGATCACCAATCAACTCGGAGGCTCGATCACCGCGATTCCTGAACCTAGTTCAGCAATTGCAATCATCCTTGCCGCCGGTTTCGGACTTTGCCGACGCCAAAGGGGCCGATGACGAATTTTGAGACTTAAGCGCTTGGATTTGAGCACCGATCTGGTTTTCCCGCTTTTTCAGGCCGACATTTTCAAAAAAGTTGCCAAAGAAAATTTAGCTTAGACAACCTACTTTCAAAAATGTTCAAAAAAATCTTTAAAAATAGTTGACCATTAATCAATCTTAAGCTTTTATCACGTCGTCACACTTCGTCCCTATGAACCAAGCAACCCCATCGCCCCATGGCCTGCTCTCACTCCTGCCAAGATCTGCGGGAATGTTACTGTGCGCTCTCTTCATGGGATTCCATACCGAAGCCCGCGCAGTGGCGGTCGATGCAGAGATGGTCCTCCTTGTTGACATCAGTCGGTCTGGAACCACCCAAACTCAGTTTAACACCTTGATGAGCGCCTACGCCTCGTCATTTACCAGCTCGCAAGTCCTTAATTCGATTCAATCCGGTCAATATGGCCGCATCGCCGTGTCGCTTCAATTCTACGGTGGCACTTCAATCCAGCGGGTTGGCATTCCATGGATGTCGATTGGAAATGCCACAGAGGCCGCGAGTTTTGCAGCGCTTACCCAGAGTGTCGTGAGGCCGGCATCAACAGGAGTTTCTGCCGTGGCACCTGCCCTCACCGCCGCAACCCGCTCGTTTGGGACGGAAACGGGTGGTGCATCCAACGGATTTGAAAGCACTTTGCAAATCATCGACATCGTGGCGACCACGCTGCCAAACCGCCGAACCACTGCTGCGGTCACAGCTGCCAGCGACAATTCCATCGCCTCGGGCGTGGATATCATCAATGCCACGGCCCTTGGCGGAAGAGCTACCACGATCGGGAACTATTTCAGAACCAACGTTGTTGATAGCACCGTGAGTGGCGTTCCTGCGACCGTGACAACGTCTCTTGTCAATCGGACTCTGGCACCGACTTTTACGAACGTCATCGCCACCAACATCGGCACCTCGGTTACCGCGATTCCTGAACCGGGTGCCGGTCTTGGCTTGATCGCCACCACTTGCCTCGTTGTTCTCCGCCGTCGCAGGATCTAACAAAAATTAACGCCCTATTACTTATGGAAGCGATATCCCAAGCCCACACCGTCGAAAAGCTCATGGCATATGAGCCCTCGATTGATCCTGAGGTGACGACGCAAGTCGGCCAGGAGATCCTTGAAAACCGCCTTGACCCGGGAACCTGGGCCACCGCGCTTTCGTCGAGTCAGGGAAAGCGGCAGGAAGCACTTGCGACCTATGCGCGCCTCCGCATCCAGCAAGTCAGCACTCATCGGAGAGTTCAGCATAAAAAGGCGAAATCCTTTGAAGCGCGCCGCCTGATGAAATGCTTCGGTGTCAAAACGGTTCAAGATTTGCTGGATCGTTCGAACCCATCCAAGCAGTTGAACTACCTCAAGCCACGTCTCTCTTTGTTTTCATTGATGATCCTCTGTATCGGTTCTGCCGGTGGAGTCGGAGCAGCGGGTCGATTGTTAGGTGATAATTTACCTGCCCCGCTGGCTTCCATGATACCTTGGATTGCCATCATTGCCGGCTTGATGATGGTCGCCTTCGCGCTGATGCTTCGGTTTACCCTCCCCAAGCGTTGGATCATGTTGGGTTGGAACTCAGGCCTCACCTGCGCCTGCACATTGGTTTGTTTCAGTTCTCTCTTTTGTGGTGTCAAGCTCATCGCCCGGGCCGCTCCGCTCACTCCAGCGGCGGAACAGAATGCCGCTGTGGCTTTATTGGTTGCGCCCGCGACCCCGGCACCTCAGGGTTCGGGCACAGCACTCGCGGTATCCAACCCGTGAGTCATGCTTTTATGAATCTACCCATTCTCTATATCAAACGCGGTTGCTCTTGGTGCGACGAGGTTGTCACCTATCTTAAAAAGCACCAAATCGAGGTGCAGACGCTCGTCGTCTCAGGCGACCGCGAAGCCATGCAGGAAATGGTCGGGCTTTCAGGCCAATCCAAGGCACCCACGCTCGACTGGCACGGCCATGTGCTCGCAGACTTCGGGGTCGATGAACTCGTTCCCTTCCTCAAAAAGCACGGCGTCGCCTGATCCCCGAGTCAGCGAGGGATCCCGATTGGAAACGTTGTGATTCCCGGACGGTCTGCTATCTTGCGGTAGCCCGATGATCGATCCAATCCCCAAAACAAGCCCACACGGCAAGGTTGTCTTCGAGGCCAAGGGGGTTCGTAAAGTCTATCAAACCGGCGAAGTGGACGTCGTGGCACTGCACGGAGTCGATATCGAACTCAATGCCGGCGAACTCATCTGCCTGCTAGGTGCTTCCGGCAGCGGGAAGTCCACATTGCTCAATATCCTCGGCGGACTTGATGTGCCCACCTCTGGAAACCTGATCTACAAAGGTTGGCCGCTCAATGGGGCGGACGAAAGCACTCTCACCCTGTTCCGCCGCAACTGTGTGGGCTTCGTCTTCCAGTTTTACAACCTCATTCCGAGCCTGACCGCCCGCGAAAACATCGCCCTCATCACCAGTATTTCCCGCAACCCGATGTCTCCCGAAGAAGCCCTGGAAATGGTCGGCCTCAGCGCCCGCATGGACCATTTCCCATCCCAGCTTTCCGGCGGTGAACAACAGCGCGTCGCCATCGCCCGCGCCATCGCCAAGCGTCCCGAGGTCTTGCTCTGTGACGAACCCACCGGCGCGCTCGACGTCACCACCGGCATCACCGTCTTGGAAGCCGTGGAACGCATCAACCGCGAGCTGGGCACACTCACCGTCATCATCACCCACAACGCCGTCATGGCTGAGATGGCGGATCGGGTGCTTCATCTATCAGACGGAAAAATCGTCAGCTCCCATCGGAATGAAGTCCGCCTGGCGGCATCCCAGCTCAAATGGTGAGGACCCGGCACTCAGAACCCCACCTCGCCCGCCCCTCCTCTCCATGATATCCCCGCTTGACCGCAAACTTCTGCGTGACCTTGGAAAAATGAAGGGCCAGGTCTTCGCGGTAAGTCTCGTGATGGCCTGTGGCCTCGCGATGATGATCATGACCCGCAGCTTGATTCTAACGCTCGATTCCACCCGTGAGACTTACTATCAGCAATATGCCATGGCGGACATTTTCGCCACCCTCAAACGGGCACCCCTATCCGTCGCCGAGCAACTTCTAACACTCCACGGAGTCGCCACCGTGGAAACCCGCGTCGCAGTGGATGTCACCCTTGATCTCCCCGGTCTGGCTGAACCCGCGACCGGCCACATCATTTCATTGCCAGAAGACGGCAGGCCGCAAAAATTGAACCGGGTATCCCTCCGCACCGGTCGTTTCCCGAGTCCTGACGAACGTCGCGAAGTGGTGTTAGGTGAATCCTTCGCCAATGCAAACGGCCTGCAAACCGGGGATTCGCTCGTCGCGGTGATCAATGGAAGGCGCGAGACACTCAAGATCTGTGGCATCGGACTCTCGCCGGAATTTGTCTTCGAGGCCCGCGCCGGAGAAACCCTGCCGGATCACAAACGCTTCAGCGTCATCTGGATGAACTACCGCGCTCTTGCCGTGGCCTACAACTTGGATGGCGCCTTCAACGACGTCTGCATCGACCTGGCACCCGGTGCCCTCGCTGAACCCGTCATCGAGGAAATGGACCGGATTCTCACTCCCTATGGCGCCGGAGGGGCGTTTACGCGTAAAGAACAAGCCTCCGCCCAGCGGCTTGATGACGAACTGCGTGTTCTTCGATCGCTATCATTCGCCTATCCATTGGTGTTTCTCAGTGTAGCCGCTTTCATGGTCAACGCCGTGCTGTCCCGCATCGTCCGGCTCCAGCGGGAACAGATCGCCCAGATGAAAGCACTCGGCTACTCGTCTTGGCAAGTCGGGGTGCATTATCTCAAGTTTGTCTTGATCATCGGAATTCTCGGAACCCTCCTGGGCGGAATCGGCGGACGCTTGTTAGGCGCAAGCCTGGTCGATCTATACACCTTGTTTTTCCGATTTCCCTCATTGGTGTTTGTCATGGATTACAGTGCCCTCGGCGTAGCGTTGCTCATCAGTCTGGGTGCCTCGGTGATCGGGGTTCTCACGGTTGTCTGGCAAGCCGTCAAGTTGCCGCCTGCCGAGGCCATGCGCCCGGAGCCTCCTGCCGATTTCAAACCATCACTGTTAGAGCGCGTGGGTCTCACACGTTTTTTCCCGCCAACGTTCCGCATGGCGCTCCGCAACATCGAACGGCGTCCGTGGCAGGCGGTGTTTACCTCAGCGGGGCTCGCGCTTGCGACCGGCTTGATGGTGCTGCCGGGCGCCATGAGCGATAGCATCGACTACTTGCTGACTTTTCAGTGGAACCGCCAACAACGCCAGGACGTCGCCGTCTTTCTCACCGAGCCAAGTTCAGCCGGTGGCTTTCATGATCTCAAGCACTTGCCTGGTGTCATCCGTGCCGAGCCGATTCGCAGCGTGCAAGCGCGGTTGAAGTTCGGTCATCGGCAACGAAAGCTCGCCGTCAACGGAATCGCCCCGGGAGCCAATTTGAATCGACTGCTCGATGGACAGGGTCAAGCGATCACCCTGCCCGCAGAGGGCTTGGTCATGTCGGAAATGCTGGCAAAAGTCATCGGTGCCCGGATCGGTGATGAAGTGGAAGTCGAGGTCTTGGAAGGCAGGCGTCCGGTATTGAGAATTCCCATCCGTGGCCTGGTCACTGACTACGCCGGCGTCGCTGCATACATGGAAATCAACGCGCTCAGACGGCTGATGAAAGAGGGGGATACCGTCAACGGTGCCTACCTTGCCCTGGATCACACCCGTTGGGATGATTTCATGCGTGAGCTCAAAGACACACCGCGCGCGGCGGTGGTCATGGTCAAGCGGGATCAACTCGCCGCATTCCGGGAAACGACCGGCAAGAGCATCGGCATCATTCGGAAACTGTATTTTGTGTTAGCCACGATCGTCGCCTTCGGAGTGGTCTATAACAGCGCCCGCATCGCGTTGTCGGAGCGCAGTCGTGAGCTTGCCACCTTGCGTGTTGTCGGCTTTCGCCTCACCGAAGTCCGCGGGGTGTTGGTTGGCGAACTGGCAATTCTTGTTCTCATTGCCCTGCCATTCGGCCTGCTGTTTGGCAGGGGTCTTGCCCTATTCATCATGTCCTCCTTCAGTACCGAGACGGTGCGCCTGCCAATCGTGATTCAAAGCTCAACCTACTCGACTGCGATCCTCGTGGTATTGACTGCCTCCGTGTTGTCATTCGCGTTAGTGAGTCGAATGATCGGAAAACTGGACATGGTGTCAGTCTTGAAAGCGCGGGATTGAAATTTTCGGATGGATTGCTGGAATCCGGGCAGGCATTGGGAAGATTTCCAATAGACTACCGCGCGTCATGAATTGGGTTTTCCCATGGCGCAGCTGTTGCGCAGTGCATGCCCCCAAGAAACGGCGATCTCCGAATCGCCTCCTTGAAACGGGGATCCTGTCCACGCCTGACACAGGACGATCTTCATTTCCCCAAATGGTCATGCGTGTTCAGAAAGTTCTTGAAAACTCTTATGCTCACAGCATTGGGCGCAACGCCCGCACTTTGCAAAAAGTGGCAACCCCAGTCCGGCGTGCAGAACGAAAACTTCCTCCACGACTTCCAAGGCGCACGCACCGCTTACGGCATCCTCATCCAAGGCTTGCACCAGGGAATTAAAAGATGATTGAACCACGGATTTCACGGATTTTCACGCATGAAGACTCAACAAATCTTAATCTGACAGTATTGAGCGAGACGCCACAGCCATCTTCCAGAAGGCCCGCCGTGTCGAGGCCGGCGTGGGCGAGTTTGTGGGCGGCTTGTTAGGAGATGCCGAGGGAAGCACCGATCTCGCTGTAGCTCTTGCCATCGCGGATGCCTTGGGCGACATGAGAGGGTGGCCAAAACAACCATGAACTTCGCCACCCCTGTCATCGGCGGCTTGATCTCCAGCCTGCCCCACATCCGGGCTTGATGCACCGGATGTCTTCCACCAGTTTCAAAGCGTGCGGAAAACCACGTGCGATTCAGAGTCGGTAGGATCTACGTGAATATCATACATCTCCAAAACCACCAATCCAGGCATCCCATGGGAATCAAAAATCGGTTAGTCATCATGAGTTTCCTCCAGTTTTACGTATGGGGGGCGTGGCTGATCACGGTGAGCAATTACTGGTTTGCCACTAAAGGGTGGAGCGGTGCGGAATTTGGGGCGATTTTTTCCACTCTAGGATTCGCCTCGCTCATCATGCCGGCATTCACCGGAGTCATCGCGGACCGCTGGGTGAATGCGGAAAAACTTTATGGCATCCTCCATATTCTCGGGGGGCTGGCTCTCGCCTGCATCCCGATGGTGAACCATCCCGGGACTTTCTTCTGGGTCATCTTTGCGGCCATGCTGTGCTATATGCCGACCATTTCACTGTCGAATTCGGTCGCATACAATATCCTTAAATCGAACGGATTTGATGTGATCAAGGTTTTCCCTCCCATCCGGGCGTGGGGGACGATCGGATTCATCGCCGCGATGTGGGTGACCAATCTGACGGGTAACAAAGCCTCGGCCAACCAGTTCTACATCGCGGCGGTGGTCGCGGTGTTTCTCGGCATCTATTCGTTTTCATTGCCAAAGTGTCCGCCGCTGAAATTGACGGACAAGAACTCGTCCTGGATCGAGATGCTGGGACTGAGCGCTTTCAAGCTGTTCGGCAATTCCAAGATCGCGCTCTTCTTCGTTTTCTCGATGTTTCTCGGCGGCGCGCTTCAACTCACCAACATGTATGGCGACGTATTTCTATCCGATTTCGCGACGATTCCGAAATACAGCGATTCGTTCGTCG
>Ga0105044_10001980_pt1 | contig 27791 bp, 23 predicted proteins | sample MAT01_FD_78092 | JGI IMG/M metagenome (GOLD analysis project Ga0105044, IMG submission 78092) | Freshwater microbial communities from Lake Fryxell liftoff mats and glacier meltwater in Antarctica - MAT-01 | ecosystem: Environmental > Aquatic > Freshwater > Ice > Liftoff microbial mat | place... | reverse complement strand
GCCAAAGGCCGTTGATACCGTTCCGTCAATGCCGCTTGCGCCGCGATTGCAGAATATTCGTAGCGTCTTGTGGGAAGAGAGCGCGAATTGCTCTAAATGACGGACAGGGAGGCTATTACCGATAACCAATTGTGCGCCATACGGTAGCGCTGCCGCTACAGAAGCGACAATCGAACCGTCAAACCAATGACGTGGCAATGCCTCGGCCAACGCCATACGTGATTGGATATCAAGCATCGTAAAATGGTCAGCCCAAGCGCGTGATGCAGTCGTGACGCCCGACTCACACAGCACAGAAAGCAAGGCAGCGACATCCGCATGAATGAGATGGGTTAAGCGATGATAGGGGTCTGTCCAGCGTCCATCAGGGGTAAGTAAGACGACAGACTCTAGATCGGTTTTGACGAAAAACTCCTCAAGCGCTTTAGATGCTGGCATCCCGCCCAATAAAATCACGAGGTCAGGCTGGTCGCCCAATAACTCAGGCGTGAAAAACAGGTCATAGGCACTTAGCGCACCGCTATCGGCATAACGCAAATTAGAAAGCGGGTCGGCCAACAACGGGATGTGGGCTTGATCGCAAAATTGTTTGATGATGGGGACTAGCGCATCATCCGGCGCAGAGACGGAACGCGGGCCGACAATCATCACCGGACGGTGGGAACCCTTGATGAGGTCGGTTAGTTCTGTTATTTGAGTAGCCGTGGGCGCAACCTCGCCCCTCGATAAGCGCGTGAATGGCGCCCCGGCGGGGCGGGGCGGAATCCCGAATGTGTTATCAGCCTCAACAGAAACCGGCTCTAAGGGTTTACGGAACGGGAAGTTGAGATGAACCGGGCCAGATCCTATTCCGGTTGAAACTGACACAGCACGACAGGCCAATGTCCGTAGGCTACGAAGCATCAGGTTAGACGGATTCGATTCTGGGACGGCGACATCGACAAACCAAAGCGCATGGTCGCCATACAGGTTAATTTGGTTGACGGTTTGGTTCGCGCCAGAATCACGGAGTTCGGGCGGACGGTCAGCGGTCAATACCAACAGCGGGACATTGGAATAACGCGCTTCAATCACGGCCGGGTAAAAATTGGCGGTGGCCGTGCCGGATGAACAGACCAGCGCAGCTGGTACGCCAGTGCGGAGGCCAATGCCCAGTGCGAAAAAACTAGCACTACGCTCATCAATCAGCGAGTGGATGGTAAAACCGCCATGAGTCGCAAATGCGATGACCAACGGCGTGGAACGCGAGCCGGGTGCGATGACGACGTGTTGGACGCCACAACGAGCGAGTTCCTCGACAAAAGTCTCCGTCCAAAGTAGATTACGATTCAGGGCGCTCATAATGAGTATGATGCCCCCAACGCCTCAAGCATCGGCTTAAACTTAATTTTGGTCTCTTCCCATTCGCGGTCAGGGTCGGATTGAGCGACAATGCCACAACCGGCATATAAGCGGGCGATGTTATCATCAAACACAGCAGAACGAATGGCGACAGCGAATAACCCATTACCGTGACGGTCAAACCATCCCACGGGTGAGGCGTACCAACCCCGTGAAATCAATTCAATCTCGCGGATGGTATCCATCGCTACCCGCTGAGGACAACCACCGAGCGCCGGGGTGGGATGCAGCTTGCCAATGACATCTAGCACATCCGTCTTAGCGGACAATGTGCCTTCAAACGGCGTGTGCAAGTGTTGGATATTACCCAGCGTCAGGATTTGTGGCTCTTCCGGGCTGAGGAGATCAGCTGTGAGCGGCTCTAATAAGTCGCGTAAATTTTCAGCTACCAGCGCGTGTTCGTGGCGTTCTTTGGGATTGGTGAACAATTGCGCGGCCAGTTGTGCATCCTCTTGTGGCGTTTTGCCGCGCTTGATAGACCCGGCTACGGCGGCAGTGCGGATATGCGGCGCATTAACCTCGACCAAAACCTCTGGTGTGGCCCCGACAAAAGCCGACTTTTCATTAGGCATAATCATGAAGCGATAGGTGTCTGGATAGCGTAACGCTAACCGATCAAGGACGGCTAAAGGATCAATCGGGGCGTCAAAGATGAGGTCACAAGTGCGAGATAGCACAACCTTTTCAAGCACCCCGTCATGGATGCGATTCACGGCAGTATTGACCTGTTGACGCCACGTCGCTTGCGATAGCGGATAATCGGTTGAAATCAGGGTCGGAGCAGGCTGCCACGAGCGGGGTTGATAGGACTCAAAACAGGCCGCCAGCGCAATTGCCTCGCTACGGAGGTCGTTAGCGGTACGATCCGGATTCAAAGAGTCCGTTATAGTCAACCACTGCTGACCGGCTACGTCGGTGAGCATCACACGCGGCATCACGAACCACGCCGGGCTGAACGATTGCCACGGTGCGTTTGGCTGGTCGGGTTGAAAGGCGAAACCGCCTAAGAAACGCGGCTCGGCGTGACTTTCGCCTACCTCGAGGGTTAATCTCGAAAAGATAGCCTGTCCTTGAGCGCGAATATCAGCAAACCGATGATCGCCATGGGCGTTGATAACGGCAGCTGCGCCGTAGCCGGCATAGGCGATGGGGATACTGCCATGCTGCCAATAGATACGGATAGGCGAGTCTGCGGCGTGCAAGAAATCGGTCAAAGCAATCGGTCTCCATAGCGCGATAGACACGCTATGGAGCGGCGACACATCAAAGTTGGTATCATCAGTAGGCGCGTCATCGACATAGAAACGCATCATGACTGCTTCTCCTCAAAACCGACACCGCGCAAAAGTAAGGGCAGTAGCGTCGAAAGAATACGCTCAGGGTTTGGGCTACCGGTATACACCCAGCGGATGACAAGGCTATTAATCGCGCCCGCCCATGCTTGAGAGACGACTTCCGAATCAAGCGGTGGTATTTCACCCAGCGCAACGGCCTCTTCAAGATAGATTTGAACCAGCGCCGAAAAGCGACTGAGAACTTCTTGGCGTTTTTCCTCAAAAACTGTGCCTAGACCCGCAGCCTGAACCAGCAAAATCTTGGCAAGGCGACGATAACGACCAAAGGTGTCGAGGCAAGCCGTCAAGGCGGCGCGCACGCGGTCTATCCCGGCATTTTCGTGTTGGATGGCTTCGATGACGTGACGCTCAAGCATATCGGCAAAATGATCTACCAATGCCAAGAAGATGCTTTGTTTGCTAGGAAAGTGAAAATAGACCGATCCTTTGGACGTTGAAGACTTTTCGACAATCTCATCAACGCGGGTATCATGATAACCTTTGGCTGAGAAGACATCCAATGCAGCATCAAGGATGCGTTCTTTGGTCGCGTCGGGGTCTTTGGGTACACTCTTGCGGGATAGAATGGGCATGACAACACCAAACCGACTAGTCAGTCTACTACATAATCACAGTGTAACATCAGTCTGTGAAAAGAAACACAAAGTTTTATGGTTTTCTCACTTTTGGACAATTCAGATGACATCACAAAAAACAATCGATGTTAAGCGCGTAGATGGATTTAGCCTGCGCTATCGGGTGCAAGTCGATGGGGTAGGGCAGCCATTGGTGTTACTCCATGGCTTTACAGGCACAGGCACGACGTGGGATGATGTTACATTGGGGTTAGCACGCTCATTCACGGTGATACGACCGGATTTGCTGGGGCATGGGGAGACCGATGCCCCCGATGACCCGGCAAAGTACAACATCTATACTTGCGCGGGGGATATTGTAAGGCTGTGCAAGTTGTTGGGCTATGAGCGTTTTGCGCTGCACGGGTACTCGATGGGGGGAAGGTTAGCGTTGTATCTGGCACAACACTTCCCTGAACAGCTAACGGCTTTGAGCCTAGAAAGCGCGTCGCCCGGCTTACATACGCCAGAAGAACGCGCCGCACGAGTCCAGAGCGATGAAGCGTTGGCGACCTTCATTGTGTCACGGGGAGTAGCGCCCTTTGTGGATGAGTGGGAAAAACTGCCGTTATTTGCAGGTTTAGCTAAGATGTCGGCGACCAAGCAAGATACGTTACGCAAGATGCGACTGAGCCAAAGGCCATTAGGACTGGCAAATAGCCTGAGAGGGATGGGGACGGGCAAACAACCGTCATTATGGTCGCGCTTAGGGCGTTATAGCGGCGATATGCTCATCCTCACGGGCGCGGACGACGCTAAATTTTGCGTGATTGGCGACGAGATGAAAGAAAATATGCCCAACGCGGAACGTGTGAGTGTTCCGGGCGCTGGGCATACAATTCACTTGGAGCAACCAGAGGCATGGTTAAATGCTGTCGGGGGATTTTTTAGGCGACACTTACTGAGGTGACACTTTCTCACGCCGGAAATCAAGAAACCGATAACCGACGCCGCGCTCAGTCAAAATATAGCGTGGGTTGGTCGAGTCTTCTTCGATTTTTTGGCGTAGATAGTTCACATACAAGCGAACATAGTGAGCTTCTTCGCGGTATTCATAGCCCCAAACATTCGCCAAAATCTGCTCGTATGTGACCGTCCAACCGGCGTTTTCGATCAAATAGTAGAGCAGTCGAAATTCCAACGGGCGCAGCTTGACCGACTCACCATTAACCAATACCGAGCGCGTATTCAAATCAACTTGAAGTCGGTCATCAATTTTCATGATGGCTTCATTGGGCGAGACGGAAATACTCTCTGCACGCCGGAGAACCGCTTTAATCCGGGCAGAAAGCTCACGAGGGCCAAAAGGCTTGGGCAGATAGTCATCCGCGCCAAGTTCAAGGCCATATACGCGGTCATTTTCCTCGCCTTTAGCGGTGAGCATAATGACGGGGAGGGTCGAAAACTCGCGCAGCATCTTGAGTGTGGCGAATCCATCTAGCTCTGGCATCATGACATCCAGCAAAACCAAATCCGGTAGTTTGGTGCGGATTTGGTCTAAGGCTTGTAAGCCGTTTTTTGCTTCGACAATCCGAAAGCCATCTCGTTCGAGATTCATGCGAATCATACGAACCATGTGCGGCTCATCATCAACAATAAGGATGAGCTTGCCCCCACGCGGTTCTTTATTGGGCTTATTGAGCATGTGCGCCTGCCTAATTGCGGAACAGCAATGGGAACTCTTCCTGATCTTCCTCGGAAGGCAATATCTCAACGTAATTGATACGCCACCACGGTAGGAGAACCATGCGGACGTTTTCTGCGACCCATGGAACCTCACGATCTGAGGTATCACGGGGGTTGCGACCAATTAACACATGGTCGGTTGGTTTTGGCATCTCTTCAACATCGAGTTTTATAGGCTCGGAGTTAGCGAGATGGACGAGAAGGCTGACCATTGGCCTGTTCCCTTAACTTAATTATGCGCGTTGTCTAAAATATACACGGGCAGATAACTCTCCAAACGTAATTTCATCACCATCTTGGAGAACCCGAGGCTGGTTGGCCGGTAAACGTTTGCCATTGACCGCTGTGCCGTTGGCGCTGCCCAAATCTAAGAGGGTGACAGCATTCTCTTGGCGGACGAGAGCGGCATGGAGGCGCGACACGCCTTTTTCAAAAGCGCCATACGGGGTGAGATCAAAATCAGGTTTACTAGACGCTGTCGTATCTAACCGACCAAAAACCATCTTATTGGATGATTTTAGCTCGATGGGAGCCGGATAGCCCTTAAACTCAATCACGACCTCAGTCGTGTCTAAGACAGTCGTCCCGACGGCAACCATTCGAATGATAGGTTGTTCGGTAACGCCGACCATCGGGAAGCCGCACTCAGCACAAATGAGCGTTCCCTCTAGGTTATTGAATTCACATTCTTGGCACTTACGCATGTTTCACGACCCGAAGGATGACTTTCATTAGACACCGTGGCGAGCCACACCAGAGAGTATAGCGCAAATTTACTGTTTCTCATGGTGTGGCTGTAAGAGGATTGTTCAGAACAGATTATTTCCCATCCTGCCGACGTGTTTCCATCATCAATTGGCGGGTGTGATACTTGATGGTCTTTTTTCCTTCTGCCGAGAGCATGTGGGTGGCTTTGACGAGTTGGGATTCTTGGAGGACGCGAGTTGCGAGTGAGGTCTGTCCCATTTCCAACAAGCGGGTAGCGAGTTTTTCTAGGCGGGCGGTGGCCGTCAAGATGTCACCGCGCTTGATGGCTTCGCTGGCGCTCTCTTGCGTTCGGTACAGCGCCAAGCGACTTAGGGCATCCAAAATATGAGTTGGGGGGTTATCGTCAATTGGATCGATAGTAGTAGGAAGGGCAAGATCCATCAGGTGATGATAGGGCGTATGGGCATTGGTCAGGATTTCACCCGTGATGATAAAGCGTCCAATCTCATATCTCTCCAGCGGGAGATTGGGGGGCAAGCGCAACTGGATCAAAACGCTGGTGGGTCGTTCGGACTCAAGGATACCCACGCGCAATTCTTGCTGCGACACTTCTAAGGGCTGGGGGAAGGGCGATATTTTGAAAGCTTGGTCGATCACGACACCTTCAGATAAGCGCGGGATAATGCGAACTCGCTCGGCAAAGGTACTGGCGAGGTGGCGAACATGACTATTGATATAATGTGCGACCTCTTGCACTGAGCGAATGAACTGCGACGCTCCTCCGGTAGCTGAGGCAAGCTTATCGAGAAAATCATCATTCCAATCCGTGCCTAAACCCATCGTACTGATGCCGATCCCCTCAACGCCCGCATTGGAGGCCAACTGAAGGCACTGTTCCTCATCGCCATAGGTATTGCCATCAGTAATGACGAGGACATGGTTGACATATTTGGGATCAAGGAATTCACGATTTTGCTTCAAGCCTTCCGAGAGACCGTGGTACAGTTCTGTTCCGCCAAAGGCGCTCATCAAGGCGATTTGTGCCTTTAGGCGCGGCTTATCGCTTACTTTGGTCGCCGGGATTAAGATGCTCGCACGGTCACTAAAAGCCACCACTGAAATCACATCTTCGGCGTTCATGCTATCAATAACTTGATAAGCAGCCCCTTTGACGCGATCAAGCCGAGACCCTTGCATTGAGTTACTACGGTCTAGCACCAACGCGAGGTTCAGTCGCCCCTTAGAGAACGCGATTTCATCGGTCTGAAAATTTGTCGATGGCTTGAGATCAACATGGACATAGAGCGTTTGCGGTTCATTGATCATGGGAAGGCGCGGGCGACTCAATGAAATAGCCAATGAGAAATGTCGACGGGGGAGGATCACTCGTGAATGCTTCATAGCGGTCATCGCCATCGCTTTTGAAGTCAACAACTCATAGGCACGGTCAATCAAAATGCGGGGGTTGCCGTCGGGTAATTTGCGATTTCCCTCAGCAGATGGGTAGCGTTTACCCAAAAATTCATAGGCAACGTCGATAAGTTCTATCGGAGAATCCTGTGGGATCCCCAGAACGGCGTAGGGATCCATTTCTGGTGAAAAATCTGACATGATGGGTTTGTCCGCCGCCGCGACTACGGCAAGTGAGCAATGACAACTGTGATGTTGTCCGTGCCACCCCGTTGATTGGCGAGGCTCACCAGTGTGTCAGACGCTTGCTGAGGCGGATAACGCAGCACAATGGAGCGTAGTTCTTCATCAGATACTAACCCCCACAAGCCGTCACTACAAATCAGCAAAGATGAACCAGAAGTCATGCGGCGGGTCATGGTGTCGATTTCAAGCTGCTCGCTCAGGCCGAGAGCGCGATACAAAACGCTTTTCTGAGGGTGCGTCTCAGCTTGGTCGGGGGTGATTTCCTCCAACTCAATCAGGCGCTGTACATAGGAGTGATCGCGAGAAAGCTGTTCGATGCGATCCTCATTAATTACGTAAATGCGGCTGTCACCCACATGAGCGATGTGGGCAAGATTGCCAATTAAGATGATGGCAGACAGCGTTGTACCGCCGGTAGGGACATCCTCAATCAAATTACGGTGCGCTGATTGGAAAGCGTCGTCTAAGGCTTCTGTAATCGGGGTGCGATCTGACATATCAGCCTTAGTCAAAATCGGCATATAGACCTTACTGAGCAATTGGCTAGCCGAGACACGCACAACAGTGGCCGAGGCCAATTCACCATCACTGTGGCCGCCCATCCCGTCAGCCACCATAAACAGGCCGAATTCGGGGATAGCATCACAAGTGCGACTGGCGGCGATAAACGCATAATTCGAGTCTTGGTTGTTGCTGCGGATCATCCCGACATCGGTCGCTTGTCCGACGATCAGGTGAGAGCTATTGGAAGCACGCGGCACAATTTTGGTCAATTCGTGAGTGTTGGCCTCCATCGCCACTTTATCAGTTGGGTGCATCGGCGCAGTGCCGATGTCCAACTGTGGATCCCGTTGTGGAAGGGGAGAAGTATCGGGCATAATAGCGATCCTTTGGATAAGTTGGGTGAACCCACGAGCTAGTCGTCTGAGCGCGGTCATAAGATAAACGCGCTAACTGACGGGAAGTGCATACAGATAATGATCGAGTGAACCGAAGACTAAGATATTGTCCTCGATGTATGCCGTAGAAGTGATTTGGCCGCCGGTTTGGAATTTCCAAATTTGCTTGCCAGTTTTGGTATCAAAGCAATAAAACGCGCCATCGGTTGACCCGATATACACGAAATTGCCATGAACAACCGGGCTGCCAACTAGGGCTTTTTCGAGATTAGCTCGCCAGCGTTCTTTGCCCGTACCAATGTTGATGGCATAGAGATTCCCATCTGTCGAAGCGATGTAAACGCTGTCACCGCCGACAGCCGGGCTGGAGATGATTGGGCCGGTGGTGCGAAAACGCCATAGGGTATAGCCGCTAGTGGCATCCAGTGCATACAGATACCCATCAAATGAGCCGACGAAACAGATGTTTTCCTGTTGATCGACAAACGGCGACGAATTAACCGCACGCTTGGCGCGCATCACCCATTTGCGTTTGCCAGATAGCTCAACACCATAAATCGAACCGTCATCAGCGCCAAAGATAACCAATTCATTGGTGACGAACGGGCGAGTTCGGATAGGCGAATCCGCTGCATAAGTCCAAAGATAACGCCCGGTCTGAGCGACCAGCGCGTATAAATTACCATCGTCGCTGCCAACGAAAACATGATTGTGCGCGACACGGGGTGATGCGCGAATCTTATCATGGGTGTGATACGTCCACGCGATACGCCCGGTCATTGAGTCGGCTGCGTAAATGATATGATCCTCAGAGCCGAAAATAACCAACTTGGTAGACGGGTCTACGGTTGGGGATGAGGCGATGCCCGCGCCAGTGGGGAACTTCCACGCTAATTCACCCGTATCCGCCCTAATCGCCCACATGTTGGTGTCATAACTGCCGACATAGGCCATGCCTCTGAACAAGGTAGGACTCGTGCGGATTTCGTCTTCGGTCTTGAACTTCCAACGGGCTTGGATGGTCGCGTCACCAGTGACTTCATCAAGATAATCCGTGCCTGACTTAGCGTTTATCCCCGTTTTCTGTGGCTCGGCAGAAATTTTCGGGGGCTGGTGTGGCATGGGCAAAGGCGTAAGCGGCGCGAAACCCATTACCCCGGTGGTGATGCTGCTTGGAAAAGCGCCACTGGCACGAAGCTGCTCTAGGTGTATCTTCATCTCAGCGCAAGTGGCGAAACGGTCTTCAGCCTGCTGCTGGATAGCCTTTTCGACGATGGCGATAAGATTAGCAGGCACAGCCGGATTGAGCTTGATGATTGGACGCTCGTGGAAGCTAAAAGGCGCTTCGACACGCGGGTCTTTGCGAGTCAGGACGTGGTGCAGAGTTGCGCCGAGGCCGTAAATATCACTGCTGGGGTTCACATCACCGCGATATTGCTCCGGAGCAGAATAGCCTTCTGTACCAATCATGGTATGCTTCTTATCACCTTCAAAAATCTTGGCGATACCAAAGTCGATCAATCGGACTTTGCCGAGGCTGTCAATCATGATATTGGCGGGCTTCACATCACGGAAGATAATCGGTTGTGGTTTATTACTGTGCAGATAATCCAAGACATCACACAGTTCTATCGCCCAATCGACCACTTTCTCAACTGGTAAAGCGCGGGTGCGGGCTAAAAGCGCGTCAAGATCACTGCCGTTGATGTACTCCATCACCAGATAAGCGCGAAAATCGGTGGTGAAAAATTCATAAATCTTGGGGATGGCAGAGTGGCTGAGTGCGGCCAAAATATTAGCCTCACGTTGGAAGGTTTTGAACATCGAGGTGCGCTGATTGGGATCAAAGGTGAGCGGGGTAATCATCTCTTTGATAGCGACTAGGCGCTTGGCTTCTGGGAAATGCGTGTCGCGGGCTTGAAACACCGTCCCCATGCCGCCGCCGCCCAGTACCCCAATAATGCGGTAGCGGTCCATGAGCAGCATATCGACTTGGAGGCCAGCGTCTGTGCCTTCGATAGGGCGTGGATCAAATTTTCTGGTATCGGCCATGGTGTATGATCACCTGATTTCGGAATTGGCTTAAATGATGAGTATAACGCAAACCACATGATATGGATGACTTGAAAAAGTATAGGGGGCGTCAGAGAATATCGCAAATCGAAATTAACAGGAGACACTCTTAAATGACCCTAGCCGCCAATTCGCTTTACCTGCACATCCCGTTTTGCACGACCAAATGCACCTATTGTGCATTCAATACTTATATTAACCTTGAAACGCTAATTCCGGCCTTCATTAATGCGCTTATCGCTGAAATTGCTTATTCTGGGCGAACCAGTCCAGATAAGCGGGTTCATACCATTTTCTTTGGCGGGGGGACGCCTTCTCTTTTGACCGTTGAGCAATTTCGCCAGATTTTCGACGCGATTCGAGCAAATTTCTGGGTAGAAGACGAAGCCGAAATCAGCATTGAGGCCAATCCAAACGACCTAAATTATGATTATTTGACCGGTTTGAGAGGATTGGGAATCAACCGTATCAGCTTGGGGATGCAATCAGCCGTCGCGAGCGAACTCAAGTTATATGCGCGCCGACATGACCATGAGGTCGTCAAACGGGTGATGCCGGAGTTGCGGCGCGCCGGTTTTGACCGGGTGAACATCGACCTTATTTATGGCGGCCCGTATCAAACATTAGAGACTTGGCAATACACACTGGAACAGACGCTTGAGATGTCGCCAGAGCATATCTCACTATATGCGTTGGGGCTAGAGGAAGGCACACCGTTGTTGGAATGGGTTGAGAACGGGCGCGTGCCAACACCCGATGATGATCTCGCGGCGGATATGTACGATAGGGCGACACAATTTTTGGCGCAGCACGGTTATGAGCAATACGAAATCAGTAATTGGTGTAAACCGGGTGAAGAGTGTCGACATAATTTGCAATATTGGCGGAACTGGCCGTATATCGGGCTGGGTCCCGGCGCACACGGTTGGGCAGGCGGAGTGCGCTATGCCACCCAGCTTGCGCCAGCCCGCTATGTTAAGCTGATGCAGGATGAGGTGGGGGAAGTGTTTGAATTTCCACGTACACCCGCTACCGTAGATGAGGTGGCTGTGGCGCGTGAGGATGAGATCGCAGAGATGTTGATTATGGGGTTGCGGCTGACTCAAGAGGGGATTGATCGGGCTGATTTTGTGGCGCGCTTTGGACAGGACATCTTAGAAATCCACCCCAAGACGCTGCCAGAATTTGTGGGGCGAGGTTTGCTCGAAATCACCCCTGACCGGGTACGCTTGACCCCGCAGGGGCGATTGTTGAGCAATCTGATCTTCCGCGAATTGGTTTAAGATTGGCGCTCGAACAAGCTATCAACAAGCCCGCGCAGCTTGGATGAGCCGGGTTCTTGGGGTTCTGCGCGTTGTAAGGCATCTAGAGCGCGCTCATTCCAATCATTTTCGAGGTTGCGAGTATACGTCAATGCCCCGACAGCCTCCAATTCAGCGATGATGTCTCGGACATCCGCCTCAGAAAATTCGCCTCCGGCATAACGTTGGCGCAGTAGATCACTGCGTTCAAGTCCATATAGGACGGGAAGGGATTTTTTACGTGAGAGGATGTCGCTGGCGGCGGATTTTCCGGTCACAGACGGGTCGCCCCAAATGCCCAAAATGTCGTCATGAATCTGGAATGACAAACCCAGCGCGAGGGCGAACTCGCCAAAAATACCGGCGCGTTCGGGATCCTCGGTAGCAATCAGCGCGCCGAGGTAAGCCGAAAGGCTCAAAAGCGCGGCGGTTTTTCCCTGAATCATGTCGAGATATTGTTCAACCGTCACATTCGACTCATGTTCAAAACGCATGTCGAGGTGTTGACCGCGAGTGAGGGTGAAGGCGGTATCGCCAAAGGCGTGAATGGCGCTGACCAAGCCAACGGCGGATAGACCGTGCGATTGAAGGTGGTGCAACGCTTGAAAGGCCAGCGTATACATCGCGTCGCCGACATTAATGGCGTTTGCCAAGCCCCAGACCTGCCAAACCGTTGGACGGCCATGTCGGATGAGACTATTGTCCTCGATGTCATCATGAATCAGCGAGAAATTGTGGAGGATTTCGACAGCAGCGGCGGCGGGCAAGGCAGCGCGCCACTCCCCGCCAGCGGCCTCGGCACAAAACAACACCATCAACGGGCGAATACGCTTACCCGTAGGACGGTCATAGGGTCTGCCATCGGTTTCGACCCAGCCCATTGGGTAGCGCAACATGATACCCAACCCAGCGGGGTCATCTACTGGGACGCCATCGACATTGAAAACACGACGGAGTTCTAGCTCAATCGCTTGTAACTGTTCAATTGGGAGCGCAAAAGACACTGGGCGTTAATCTTTCAACAGCGGCGCGTGCCGCAGGTCAGATAGGGTACGTGAACCGGTACAGAGCATGGCGATTCGCAGTTGAGTATTCAGGACTCGGATCAGATGATCAACCGCTTCTGGCGAGTGGTCAGCCGCCTTGAGGAACGGCCCGGCAAAACCGCCCATCGATGCGCCCAGCGCGATACACTTGGCGACATCCAAACCACTACGGAGGCCACCACTGGCGAGGATAGGGAGCTTGGGCGCGCCGGTTGCAGCGTAAATCACGGCGTCAGCGGTGGGAATACCCCAATCTTCAAAGGCGGCGGCGACTTCCTCATGGAAAGTGGTCGGGGCGCGGAAGCGTTCGACCTGACTCCATGACGTGCCACCCGCACCAGCCACATCAATGGCGGCGATTCCGGCGGCGGCGAGGTCGCGGCAATTCTGCTCCGAGAAGCCCCAACCGACCTCTTTCGCGATAATCGGGATGCCTACGCTGGCACAGATTTCAGCGATTTTGTCCAACAGTTGGGCGAAATTGGTATCGCCTTCCGGTTGAACGGCCTCTTGTAAGACGTTGAAGTGCAAAATTAGCGCGTCTGCGCCGATTAGGTCAACGGCACGGCGACACTGATCGACACCGTAGCCATAGTTGAACTGCACGGCGCCGATATTGGCGAACAACAACACATTCGGCGCGACATCGCGGATATTATACGATGCGGCCAGTGATGGGTCTTCAATAGCGGCGCGTTGTGAGCCAACGCCGATGGCGAGACCGTGCGTCTCGGCTGCTTCCGCCAACGTGCGATTCAGGCGACTGGCGAGGCTTGCGCCACCAGTCATCGACGAGATAAAAATGGGCGACTTTAGGCGCTTGCCAAACAAAGTCAACGAACTATCGACCTGAGCGAGGTCAACTTCTGGGATAGCGTTGTGCAAGAGGCGATAACGCTCAAGGCCGGTGGTCAGGCGCGGGAATTGAACATCGCGTTCAAGATTGATCTTGATGTGATCGACCTTGCGGCTTTCAGTCGTCGGCGGCGTAACTTCTGTCATTTAGGTGTGTTTCCTATACAGGGACGGCGCAATCGTACTGACATCAATCCAAGCTGTCAATAATCGTAGACTGGCGACTTAAACGAATGTCGGTATAATTTGACCGATCATTGGTACACATACCCTAGACATACAGGATGGGAATCATGGCTGATTCAAAAATTGTGGAAGAAAAAGTAAAGAAAATCGTCGTGGATTTGCTCGGCGTTGAAGTTGAGCGTGTGACGCATGAAGCACATTTCCGTAATGATCTCGAGGCAGATTCGCTGGACCTCGTGGAACTTATCATGGAATTCGAGCGTCAATTCGGCGGCGAAATCAAGGATGAGGACGCGCAGAAGATCGAAACGGTCGGCGCGGCCATCACTTACATCAGCGAGCGCATGTAGTCTACACTAGACCTCATGCTGGTTCGTCAAGAGGGCGCACATCATGCGCCTTCTTTTGATTCCGACCCCAAGAATGCCAAACCGACCAAACTTATCGCCAAGCAAAATACAGTCACGCCAATGCCCATCTGCGCTGGCGCATAACGGTTGAGATAAACGAGCGCCTCAGCCGAAGTGATTAGCGCCAAAATCACTGTTAAAGCCGATAGCAGCGGAAACACAATTCGTCGAAGTTTTGACAGCAAGCCGGATAACCCTAAAGTCGCACAGGCTAACGCAATCAGCGCCAGAGTCATGAGTTGGTTGTAATTCACATCCTCGCGAAAACCTGTGCTGGGGTCGATGAAATACTCAAACGGCGGCAGTAGGGCAATCACACCGGCCAGCGCAATCCCCGCGCAAGTAAACCATGACCATGAGAAGCGGCGGTTGGGCAGCAAACTAACGGCGAAAATCATCAGGACGAGCAAAAGGCGGAGTTGCTGGGGTAAGGCCATCGCATTTCCGCCATAGCGTACTTCTGGCACGAGAGTCGTCCATTCAGCAAGGTCAAACGCGCTCATCGAAAGCGACGCAGCGCCGGTGTTAATCCACGGCAGGGTCAGGCCGACGGCGGCTAGTGCCAGCGCGCCGACGCGCAGCGGGTTTGGCCGACTTAATGATCGTTTCCAGCGTGGTATGGATGCTTTCATCTTCTTTTATCTGTTCCTCAAAATACTGCACCATATAGGCGCTACGACGTTGACGCAACGCCAAGTGTGCGACAGCGCGTAAATCGTCAATCGTGACCGTAGCACGGTCATCAGCAGCGGTGTAAGCGCGAGCGGCCTCGAACATCACATAATCGGCGCGGTGCGAGTCGATGTCTAGGCGCTTGACCAACTCAAAGCCAGTCGCCAATACCTCAGCCGGGATGTCGATTTTAGGCAGGCGTTCACGCGCAAGCTGAACTTCTTCCAGCGCCTCAGCCGTGGCAATTTCCCAGCCTTGAATGAAAGTGCTAGGGTTGACGCGATAGGCTTGCATCCGGCGATAGACCTCTTGGCGTTGGATGGGGTCAAATAAGCCACGCACGCCAACGCGCAAGCCAAATCGATCCATGATTTGGGGGCGCAAACCGCCTTCCTCCGGGTTCATGCTGCCGACTAACACAAACCGTGAGCGATATGTGCCGACCATCGGGCCGCGCCGGACGCTGTATGTGCCGGCGGCAGCGGCGTCTAGGATGGCGTCAATGATGCTGTTGTCCAGCAAATTAACTTCATCGACATATAAAATATTGTTATCAGCACGGGCGAGCAAGCCGCGTTCTAGGCGAATTTTGTTCTTCTGGACGGCGACTCGTTCGTTAATGCCCCCCACGACATCTTCTAGTCGCGCTGTGAGCGGCAGTTCTACCAATTTCACCGATTCGTAATGAGAAATAAGCGCGCCCGCCTTGTACTTTTCATAACAATCAGGGAAAAGCGCCTCGGCTAATTGTGGATTGGCCTCGATGTCGGCGGGCAATGCGCCTTCCTCGCAATCGCTGACTTCGACGGCGGGCAAAATACCGGTCAGACTGCGGACGGCGGTGGTTTTGCCCGTGCCGCGTGGCCCAATCAACAGCACGCCGCTGACGGCGGGATTAATCACAGCCAGCATCAACGCGAGGCGCATCTCATCTTGGCCGACCAGCGCCATGAACGGGAAAGGCCGATGCTCCGCCAGACCTTGATCGTTGGACTCTTCAGCGAGAATAGACTGTGCGCTACGCTGATACAGTAAATCGAGCAGCGCCGAACGGGGTTTACGACGAGCTAGGCCGAGGTCTAATTCAGGTTTGTCGCTCATGCGCCTTCCTCAGATCGGCGCTGTTTGCGATGATTCTGGCGCGCCTCGGCTTGGGCAGCGCGAGCGCGCTCTTGATCGGTGGTGTAAACCAAGGTGGGGACAGGGGCAGGATGACCATCTGGTGATAGTGCGACGTACACCAAATAGGCGCTGTTGGTGGTTGTTTCCGTGCCGGTGAGGGGGTTTTCAGCGATGACTTCGACACGAACCTCGATAGAGGTGCGACCTACCCATGTCAATTCCGCCGTACAGGTCACGAGGTTCCCGACGCGAATAGGTTCGAGGAAAGTCATCGAGTCGATCACGATGGTGACGACGGGCATCCGCGCATGACGGACGGCGGCCAGCGCGCCGACCTCATCAACCAATTTCATGATGACGCCACCGTGGACATTGCCATGGATATTGGTATCTTGCGGCCCCATGACGCTGCTGAGGACAACCCGTGATTGGGCGATGGTTTTGCCTTGTTGAGTCAAGATGAGTCTCCAAAAAAGCCGGAAGTAAGCAGTGAGCAGATAGTACGGACACGTCACGAACATGTCTTTGGATTATAGCATGGGGAATCGAGGCTTGAGGTCAGCGTAATAGGTCGTTAAAGACGCCAAGCAAGGTGGTTGCGCCGCCTTCCCATGTGTGACGGGCGACATGGGCGAAACCGCGCTGAATACACATCTGGCGCAAGGCGCTATCGGTCAGTAAACGAGTGAGCGCGTCCGCGATGGATTCGGGACGATAGGGGTCACAAAGCAGGCCAGCATCCCCCGCAGCTTCTGGCAATGACGAAAGATTGGACGTGACAACCGGTGTCCCACAGGCCATGGCTTCTAATAGCGGTAAGCCAAACCCTTCATAGAGCGATGGCATAGCAAAACAGGCGGCGTAGGTGTAGAGCATCGGCAAATCAGAGTCTGCCACATATCCCAAAAGATGAACGTGGTCTGCGATGTCGGACGCGCCAGCGGCGGCCAAAATATCGGAATCAAGCCAACCTTTCCCGCCCGCAATCGCTAAATCTACGTCCAAACCGGCGGCACGCACCTGTTTTAAGGCTTGAATCAGACGCACATAATTCTTGCGCGGCTGCACCGTCCCGACGCTGAGGATATACGGGCGTTGAAGGGTAGGGAATCGGGCTGTCAATGCCGAGCGCGGGCGGTCTGAGGGGCGAAAAATCGGGTCAACGCCAAACATCACCGGTGTGATTTTGGCTGGGTCAATCCCGTATAACGCTACGACATCATCGCGGGTGGCCTGCGAATTGACGATGACCCGCGATGCACGTTTGAGCGAACGCGGGACGACCTCATCCAGATAGGTTTTCAGCGACGGCGCGGCGGAGTCCGGCACACGGATATACGACAAATCGTGAATGAACAGCGCGGTGTTTTTTGTGCGTGTGGGGGGAAGGGCGAAATCAGTCGCGAAAAACAAATCACACGCACCCGAGAACCATTCCACTGGCAATGGGAGGCGAGCGCGATACCACATCCGAATCAACCATATCGGGTCAATGGGGGTGCGAACGATGTGAGCGGACGGTGAGGCGATGATGTCGCGGTTTTGACTGGCGACCCATAACGTGTAATCGTGAGGTGATTTAAGCCGCAATAGGGCGGTCGTCAAATCGCGGACAGCGCGCCCGACGCCGCCGCCTTGCGCCGCGCTGGTGTACTCTATGACGATGCGCGCCATCGGGTTATTTGCCGTTATTATACGTCCAACGTCGGTTGGCGAAGAAGTTCCAGAACATCACTAGCACCATCGCGGCCATCTGCGCGACCAATGAACCGAGTTTATTGCCGGCCAACAGGCCGGGGGTATAGCCGGGGCGAAAAATTTGGATGAAAGGCAGCGCGATGGGTAACAACACTAGGCCAATCGGGAAGGCGGCCAGCGTAACCCAGATAAAGCGAAAAAATAGCCCGATAACGCTAATCACCACGAACATGCTCAATTGTTGCCGGAATGAGCGCGAGCGAGCCTCGGGATAAACCCAGTAGCGCGTCCATAGAAAATTACTGATAACGGCGCAGGTCGAGGCGATTACTGAGCTGATCCCAGCTACGATGGGTGTTGTCGGCGGCAAAATCGTCCATTGGAGTAAATAGATCAAGCCGAGGTCTATGACTGCGCCGGTAACGCCGACGACTGCAAAGCGAAAAAACTGCTCCATGTGTTTGGAACGTTCACCAAATCGACTGGCGAGGGCGCGAATAGGGCGATCAAGCGGGGTACGGATTCCGTTGCGAGTTGGCGCTTGAGGGTTATCAGAGGTGTTGAGGGCGTCAGAAGTGGTCATAGGCGGAGTCTGTTGTATTTCCATGTTTGGCGTTCGAGGAGGGCGGCGATGCCGATAAGGACGCCGACATGCAAAAAGACTGCGTTCACATAAAGTTGATCGGTTAGGCTGTGAACCGCGATATAAGCCCACGTACCGAGGAGTCCGGCAGCGGCGGCGGACGATAACGGGTCAGGATGGCGGCGTGCGCGCCAAGTCACCCTTATAATTGTAACCCACATCGCCAAATACATGATGAGGCCAATGATGCCAGTCTCGGCTAGAACATTCAAGTAGTAGTTGTGGGCATGACCGAGAGGGAATTCCCACGCCAACAGCCGGACTGTCGGGTAAGCCGCCTCATAATTCCCCAGTCCGACACCTATCCACGGCGATAGGCGCGCCATCTCAATAGCGGCTTGCCAATGGGCGAAACGCTCGATGGCCGCGTAATTCTCTGGCGTGACATCTACACCTCGTACATCGTTGGCACTCAACAAGTCGGTGAAACTGCTGGCGACGCGCTCGGTGATCGAAACAGGCAAACGTCCAGACGCCCATAACATCCCACCCAATCCAGCTATCAAGACGAGAATATACACTCCATAACGACTCTGGCGAGGGAGAGTGACGGCTGTAATGATTAGCGCGACAGCTAAGGCCAACCACGCGCCACGACTCCATGAAAAAATCAGCGCGGCGGCAGTCAGAGTAGCGCATCCGCCAAAAAAAATCACTTGTGAAAGGGTGATGAACGAGACAATACGCTGTGCGCGCCAAGTCGCCCATGCCCTTACCAGCCCGCCTATAGCCAGAGCGCCCAAGAAGGGGGTCAGGACGCCCATGAAGCCGCCGAAAGGGTTAGGTTGCTCAAACGTGCCAAATGCACGGAAATTTAGGCTGTTAATGGCGAAGTGTTCGACGCCGCTGCCGCCGAAGTAAACATACACCCCCAACACGGCATTGGCCGCCCCTGCCAACGCGAGCGCATAAGCCAGCCATTCCCATCGATGGAGATTCAGGGTGAGCAGGATGAGCGCGATAACGAACACCCATTTCATCCAATCCGACAACCATAAGGTTGGCGAAGATGCCCCGAATAACGACAGCGCGCCCGTAGCCGCGAATCCACCGACGCCGAGTAGGACGGGTGAAAAATGAAACTTGACTAGCGAGCGGCGCGATAGTGTTCTTGAGATCACCCAGCCCGCCGCAATCAAAGCGACGGCGACTAGAATCATATCGCCGGGGATGAGGCCGGGGGCGCGAATTTCGATGATGGCGCGCAGCGGCGCGATGATGAGCGCCCACGCGATGGCGGGATAGACCCCGGCAATCAATGACAACCCAAGCACCGCTGCTCCCAAGCCCATTAGGGTGAAAGACAACGGCATCAGCGCGATAGCCAACCCAAACACCACGCTCAAAGCAATGGTTAAAGGCGCACGCCAATCACGCTGAAGATAAAAAGGGCTACTAACCCTCACGGCCTTGCTCATTTTGGAAATACGAGATGGTGTGTTGCAACCCTTCAGCCAACTCAACATGCGGCTCCCAGCCCAACAATTCGCGGGCGCGGGTGATATCCGGCTTGCGGGTTTGTGGGTCGTCAGAGATGCGGAGCGATGGCTCATATCTCACGCCCGCCGGGTTATCAGTCAGTTGATTGACGACCTCAGCAAATTGCAAAATAGTCAATTCAGTCGGATTGCCGATATTGACCGGTTCGTGAAAATCCGACTGAATCAGGCGAATGACGCCCTCAACCAAATCCGCGACATACTGAAAACTGCGAGTCTGCTGACCATCCCCGTAGACGGTCAGAGCTTCACCGCGCAAGGCTTGATCAACGAAATTAGGGACGACACGCCCATCGTTGAGGCGCATCCGCGGGCCATAGGTATTGAAGATGCGGACGATGTGGGTATTCATGCTATAGGCGCGGTGATAAGCCATGACCGTAGCCTCGGCATAGCGTTTGGCCTCGTCATAAACGCTGCGGAGGCCAATAGGGTTGACGTTGCCGAAATAGGATTCTTGCTGCGGATGTTGCAAGGGGTCGCCATACACCTCTGAGGTCGAGGCCAGTAAATAAGCCGCGTCTTTCTGGCGGGCGATGTCGAGGGTGTTATGCGTGCCATAAGAGCCAACTCTCAAGGTTTCCAATGGATATTCGAGATAATCAATTGGGCTGGCTGGTGAAGCGAAATTCAGCACCGCGTCTAGCTTGCCATCAATGTCAAAAGGTTCAGTGATGTCATGCTGAAAGAGCGTGAATCGGGGCTGCCTGTCCAGATGAGCGACGTTCTGAGCAGCGCCGGTGATGAAATTATCTACAGCGATGACCGTATGCCCATCCGCTAAATACCGTTCGCACAGGTGCGAGCCGATAAACCCCGCACCGCCAGCAATCAAAACACGCACAGGCTCAACCCCTTAGTCACATCGGTTCAATACTGCGAAGTGTACCATACGACGGCGGCGTCTCAAGCGATGCGATGAGCGCCAGCAACGCAAAGAAAATCAAGGCGAGGTCTGGGACGAAAATGCTGTTGTCTAACAGGCCGTGAATCAAGGTATCGACCAGCGCTCCCATCATGCCTAAAATCACCCAACCCCAAAACGGTTCAACGCGCCAAATCCGATAAGCTCGGCGCAGCCCAATCCCGCAGGCCGTAATGAACCCCAATAGTAGGCCGACGCCCGCTATGCCTAAGCGAATCCAGAAATCCAACAAAATATTATGCGGGTGTGATAGGTTGGGTTCCGGCCACGCATCGGGGTAGACATACACATCACGGAAGGCATACAAAAATTGGTCAAGTCCGAGGCCGGTAATGGGGTGGTCTTGGATGGCTTGCCACGCGCTCTGCATGACGCGAATCCGATAGAAATTTGTGCCTTGTGTGAAGTCGAGAGCGCGAGAAAAGCGATCCGATTGGCTGGCGGCGACGGTGAAACCGACCACGACCATGACGGCTACGACGGTTAATCCAACCCAGCCGCGTTTGCCTTGCGCGACGATTAGTACCACCGCCAATGCAGCTGGGATACCAATGAACAAGCCACCGACGCTTTGCGTGAGCAGCGCGGTCACACCCATCACGATCAACGCGGGCAAGGCGACCCAGCGCGTTTTTGTCTGACGGGCGCTGATGAGCGCCGCGAATGCAAACGGGATGATTCGCCCCAAGAACAAGGCTAAGTTATTGGGCGACCCGTATACGCCAGCAAGTCGGCGAGAAGCGTCCTCCGCGGTGATGATGGCTTCTCCACGCACATATTGAATCAGGCTGATGCCGCTGACCAATACTCCGGCCAAGATGAGCGTCATCACGAGGCGTTGACGGTCGGGCAGCGACAGGCGGGCGGTTCGGAATATCAGATAAAACAGCGCCGGTTCGAGGAAGAGTGTGCGGTATTCGGTCAGCGCAAAGCCGCGATAGGCTGACCATGACACCGCCAACGCCCCCAGAATCACATACGCCAGCGTTAAACCATCAAACCGATTTAACAAACGTAAGGACAAGTTCAGTTTTTCACCTCGGCGGCGCATTCGTCCCCAATCGGCCAAAAGACGAGTGAACCACGCCGCCGCCGTGAGCAGAAGCACGATCTCGGCCATTGGGAACGCGAAAAGGTATAGCTCCACCGGGAACAGGAAAAACGGCGCGAACAGCACTGTCAGCGCCAAACCAATCAACAAACGATGGTAGATACACCAGAACAACACCACCAACGCGCCCAACGTCAACGGCAATGCGATATTGACATAGGCTAGACCGACGCTCAAGAGCGCTATCATCGGCAGCACTGGCTCACGGCGGAAAATTAGGGGAAGTTCTTGTCCCCATGTCAGCAGCGTCCCAAACAAAATCGCCAACGAGGTGAGCGCGCCAATCGCAAGCTGAAGCGACCCATTCAAGCCGCGCCAGACGCCGGATAAACGAGTATTCCACGCCCGCCACGGCAAATTGGCGGCACTCAACAGGACTGCGACGGTAGCGATCAGGACGATGACGCCAGCGACATTGACTTGTGCATGATACGGCGCGGCAAGGTCGCCGGGGCCGACGGCATAACCGATCAATGCGTAACGGTCAAAACCCTGGTCTGCGATAACGTCCAATTCGTGTTGGTTGTCGATTAATCCGCGTGCTACAGCCACGACTCCGACTTCTGGAAGCCGCGACCCGCTGGTCAAGGTCAGATGAGCGTTGTCGGCGGCATCACGCGGCAAGGCATTGGCAGGCTGGCCGTCCACGAGCGCGTAAAGATTGGCGACATAATTGTCTTGGCGCAAAATCAAGCCGACGGAATCGCCCGTGAAATTGAACCTGAGTCGGCTGTCACGTAGCCAACCAATGTCCGCGCCTGTATCGGTGAATGTCCAGACACCGCTGTAATGTGCGTAGGGGGTTTTGGCCGGATGCCAACCGATTTTCGCCGAATCGGGTGATTGTGGGCGTTCTATCAATGCTTGCAACAACGCCATCGGCTCACCCTCCGGCGTGACTAATGAAAACCCTTGTTGCGGATGATGGGCGGGGTAAGGGGGATTCCACTGGTGAAGGATCATCCCGGCCATCCACGGCCATTCGCGGTCTACGCGGACTAAGGCTTCCAACGTATAGCGGATTTGTTCTTTTTGCGAGACCGCGCCCCAGATTGATTTTGCGCCCGACCAATCGGCGGGGAGATGATTCCAACCCCAATCACTGCCCCAAACGGCTTTATCGGCGTCGCCAAACGCCAGCATGATTTCGCGTAAGCCAATCACCCGCGAAAAGTTTAGGAAACGTGGCTCGACGCGCCGGTTTTCGGGGCTGACATCAAACCCATACGGCTTTGCACCCACCGCGTCCATAAAATCCGACGCGCCGAACGTATAAAGATCGTGCAAATAAATCCAATCACTGATGTTGTTCGGCCCGGTTTCGATGGTTGGCGCAAGCGCGGCAGAAATGACTACTGCGTCGGAATCGGCAGCGTGGATGGCCTGATACGCGCCTTCCAACAGCGCGGCGTAACGGGCAGCACGCGGTTGTAAGCGTCCCCAGTTGGTGAAAAGATTCGGCTCGTCCCAGACCTGATAAGTCGTGATTTGCGCGCCATAACGCTCGGTAAAGGCCGATGCAAAATCCGCGAAATCTGCCGGGTCACGCGGCGGCCCAGTCGGGTCTTGAGCGTCAGGGTCACGCGCCCATGTTGGTGTGTTTTGAAGGACTGCGACGATTTTCAGCGACGGATGGCGCGCCACCGCTTGCAAGATACGGTCAGCCTCAGCCCAATCAAATTGGCCGGGGTCGGGTTCAAGCACATCCCAGTAAAAATACTGCCGTACCCATGTCACCCCTGCGGACTCCATCAACACGAGTTGTTCGGCGAGTTGAACGTCATCATAACGGGTGAGTTCGGCGTTGACGCCGAGACGAGGCAGGCGATAGGGTAAAGCATCGACCTGAAGCGGATTTTCGACACCGCGCAAGTTTTCGGTACGCGACGCCCATGAAACGCCCAACAAGGCTAATGAGCCAGCCCACGTCAAAAGCGCGAGGGTGAAGATGAATAGGCGGCGAATCATGGCTTTAAGGCATCCAGACCGGACGAGACGCGCCGCCGTCTAAGGTCACTTGGCTGGCGACGCCAGAAATCACATCAATCACCCAGATATTGCCTTGATAGACAACAGCAATTTGTGTCCCCTCTGGACTCCAAGTGTAATCACGCTGAGTCAGCCCGCGTCCGCCTTCTGGTGGGAATAAAATGCGGGCGTTACTGCCGTCTGTATCGGCTAAAATCAAATCATACTCAGCCGAGTCCCCGACGCTAACCAGCGGCTGACGCGCCTTCAGATATGACAGATAACCCGCCTCAAACCCGTTCTCATCCTCTGAGGATGGCGAGAATTGCGGAAGCGCCCAGATGCCGGATTGATCGACCAGAATGGCGCTGAATTCGCCAGCAGTATCCATCAGCATAATGTCAAAGACGGGACTGCGTTCAGCCGATTCACTGCCAATCGGCGCGCCGTGGATGACTGCGGCCAAAAATGCGTTATCGGGCGACCATGCGACAGTGGTACGCCATGACCAATCGCTACGAGGCGAAAAAACCTCGTACTGCGCCAATGGTGGGTTTAACTCACCAGAGTCGATATTGACCGTACCGATGCTGTCGGCGTGAATCCATGCCAGTTGGCTGCCATCTGGCGACCACATATAGCCGCGCCCCCACCAACTAAACGGGCCGCCGCGCCCCGGCGATTCCTCAATCAAAGGGTCAATAACGACTTCCTCGCCGGTTTTTGGGTCTATTGTCATCAGCCACAAGTCATTGAATGCCCCCCAGCCGGGACTGGTCTGGCGTGCTTCGGCGCGGGAATAACTGATGACATTGGCGCGCCCCGGAACCCAATCCGCCCATAAGATGTTGGTCGGGCGCAATGCCAAAACCTCCGGCTGGGCGGCGTTAACATCCGGGATGAGATGAAGCTGGTTGCCAAAACTACCATCTTCGGCTGTGATGCGCGTGATAAGCAATTGACGCCCGTCAGGGGAAAGATTAAATGCGCGTAGCGAATCAAGATCACTGGTATTGGTGACGGGATGACGGGTATCACTGCTGCCGCGCATCACCCATGCGTTGCCACCACTGATATAGGCCAACGTCCCGCGAATCTCGACGGGGTCAAGCGTAGTGGTTGGCCCGATATAAACGATTTCCTCATTGGGCGAGATCAAAATGGTAGCCGAACCGACAGGGATTGGATCCGCCCGCAGACCATCAATAACCTGTGCGCGGAAACACTGACGCTCAACGCCATTAACCCCCGGTTGAAACAACACCTCTGCGCCCGCCTCTAGGCGTTCATCAACCAGCGTTTTACGCTGATAAGGCAATTCGCGGTCTTCGCAGTAGGTTTCTTCGGTCACACGGCGGATGGTGATTTGAATACCATCGGAGATTTGTGTAAAAGGCGGGGGGCTGACCACATCCAACTCACCCAGAACGATATCCACTTGATCAAGGAACTCCCCGACAGTAATCGGTTCATCGACATCATAAGTCAAGCCGCGCCCATCAACCACCAGTGTGACAATCATCACTGGGTCGGCGGGCGGCGGCGTGCAGGCGGCTAAGAATAGCAAAATGAGCAAAATGAGCGGGTTTAGACGTTTAATCATGGGTTAAATGCTACCACAAGCGTAGGGGCTGGTTCAATTGGCACGGCGCAAAAGGGTGATTTCGGGGTGTAAGCCATTTTGATTGAGCGGAAGTGAGTTTTCAATCCGCCATGCCGATTGTTCGGCGAGGATTTTGGTCATCAGGCGTTTTTCGTGGCTGAGGATGGCGAAATGTGCGCCGGGCGATGCGACACGGGCGGCTTCGGCAAGGATGGCCGGATAGAGCGTCAAATTATCGTGGTGACTGCCGACCAGTTGACCGAACGGTAAATCGGCCAGTAGGACATTAAACGAGCCGTCAGCATAGGGTAAATTGCGGGCATCGGCATCACTCAAAACGGCGCTCACATGGGCAGCAGCAAGATTTTGGCGGGCGGCATCAAGGGCTTCAGCCGAAATATCACACCCCTCTATGACGCTGATCAACCCGTGGGCAGCGCGCTCAATCAATAAAGAGCCGGAGCCGCAGCACAAGTTTAGAACGCGGTCATCGGGCGATGGGCGCGTCATGCCAGCCATCGCATAAGCGATAGGCGCAAAGACCGCGCCTTTATAATTCACGACGCGCCAGTCACGGGTCGCCAATGGGCGTGGTGTCAGCCGCACAAGCACCTCCCAGCCTTCGTCTACCCGTGGTCGGCGGATGCGGAGATTGAGGTCGCCGCGCTCCTCGGATACATCCAAGACCAACCGTTGCGCCAATTCTTGCATCAGCCGTTGCATCACACTCGAGTCATCACCGGCGGCGTCGAGTCCGGCGCTGCTGAATTGAGCGCGGGCGGGTTGTAAAACCTCTTGGCAGATTTTGATGAGGCGCGACAGATGTTCATGTCCCAATAACGCCTTCGGGCGCGGGACATTAAAAATCACCGAGCCATAGACGGCTGTGGCAATTTTGAGGGTATTCAACTGAGACAGCGCCCCGGTGTAGGTAAATGTGACAGCGCCGGTGCGGGCGACCACGCTCTGATTGGCGTGACCGGCACGCGCCCGAATGTCGTCTGCCGCTAATTGTTCTAGGCCGGGGAGTACCTCGGCCTCAAAGAGGGTGAATGGGGATTTGGTCATCGTTATACGACGGGGGCGCTGAAACAACTCAGCGCCCCCGAACACTTTCTGTGGGGTTGGATTAGAGGCCTAAGACGGTGGTTAGGATGTCGCGCAGAGCGGACAGCACATAGAAGTTACGGGCGTTTTCGCCAAAACGGGTGGTCGTGTTCCCATTCAAGCGGTCTGGCCCGGCATTGGCGACAGAGGCATCATTCCCAACCAAACCGCTGTCTGGTAGCTCGTTAAACATGCGCCAGACATTGACCAACGGTATTTGCTTATCAACGGCCACGCGGACAACGACATCAGCGTAGTCACGCACCACATTACCCAAATCTGGGCGTGGATACGGCGTGAGCAAGACGGGGATGACCCCGCGTGCCGTCGCAGAGTCCACGATCCCGCGCAAGTCAGACTCGAACTGGGCAAGGTCTGTACCATCCACTGCGTCGCGATAACCAACGCTGATGATGATGACGGCCGCTTGGGTTTCATCAAGTTCACAGGTTAGCGGTGTGCTGCCACACGCACCAGAACCCGTGAGGATGTTCGCGGCGGTGAAATCATTTTGGACGGCAGCGCCGACACGGGTGAGGGCATTCTGACCACCGACATCGCTGGTGAGATAGGTGTCGAGAGTGCTTTGAACCTCAAGACCGATGTCTTCCAACAGATAATCCCCATCACCAAACGGTGCGAGGAAACCCGCAGGTTGAACGGTGCGATCACCCACTACTGCGACGACATTGTTTTGCAGCGTGCCGCCGCTATTGGCGATGATGCTGTTGAGATTGTCAGTCAGCGCATTGATGTCCGGCATTATCGAGGCTTCGTCGGCCTCTGACGGGTCATCAACGATGATTTCTTCGACGGTGACATCATAGGTCACACTGCCGGAGAGACCGGCACTAGTGACGGTTAAGGTCACGGGGTAAGTCCCATTGGCGGCATAGAGATAGGTCGGGTTTTGGTCAATGCTGGAACCAACAGCATCGCCAAAGTCCCATGCCCATCCGTCTGCCGGGCTAGAAGCATCCGTAAATGTGACCGTCAAACCATCAACGGTGGACAAGAAATCTGCCGTGGGTGCGACAACCGCAAGGTTGACCGTGACCGTTTGCGAGGTTGAGTTTTCACCGGCAGCATTGCGAACAATCAGGGTGACGGTGTATGTCCCCGCTTGACCATAGGTGTAGGACGGATTTTGGTCAGTGCTGAAACCGACATTATCGCCAAAGTTCCATTCCCATGAGGCTGCGCCTACAGACAGGTCTTGGAAGCTGACGAATAGGTCTGCCACGGTGAAAGTG
>Ga0105044_10001976_pt1 | contig 27817 bp, 23 predicted proteins | sample MAT01_FD_78092 | JGI IMG/M metagenome (GOLD analysis project Ga0105044, IMG submission 78092) | Freshwater microbial communities from Lake Fryxell liftoff mats and glacier meltwater in Antarctica - MAT-01 | ecosystem: Environmental > Aquatic > Freshwater > Ice > Liftoff microbial mat | place... | reverse complement strand
TGCTTACGCTCGTGGCCGCGATCGGAATCGTTGTAGCCAGCTCGGTCGCAGCCACCGGGCTGCTTGGCGGCGGCGAGGCCACGGCGGCCGCGCAGAACATGCTGCGCCTACTGCTGCTGCCCTTCGCCCTGGTGGGCGGCGTGATCGCCTACTTGTTCATCACCTTCCTGGGTGAGCCGCTGATGGGCTTGATTCAGGCCATTCTCGCGCGCTTCCAGGGGCTAGAGCCGCCGCCCCAGGCCGAGCAGGTCGCCGCTGAGCAGCAAGGCGCTGCGGCGATGGCGACGATCACGCGGCTGGCCAACGGCGCCACCTTCCTGCTCGCCCTGATCCCGATCATTATCCTGGTGATCGCAATCCTAGTGCTGCGCCGACGGCGCCGCCCCGCCGCGCGCAGCGACGAGGAGCGCGAGTCGCTCGGGCTATTCACCAGCCTGGGGGGCGACCTGCGCGACCTGCTGCGCGGCCTGCGCAACCCCTTCGCCCGCCCGCTGGAGGGCCTGCGCGCCGCCCTGGCCGCGCTCACTGCGGGCGACCCGAGCACGCGCACACGCCGGGCCTATGTGCGCCTGCTGCTGCTGCTGGAGGCCCGCGAGCAGCCCCGCCCCCCCGCCCAGACCCCCGCCGAGTTTGCGCCTGCCGCCGCGAGCGCTGCGCAGGCCGCCGCGCCCGTGGGCCGCCTGACCGCCGCCTACGAGCAGGCGCGCTACAACCCTACCGGCGCCGCCCCCGCCGACGCGCAGGCCGCCGAGGAGGCGCTGCGGGAGCTTGGCGAGACGCCGACGAGGGGCGCCCGTACGCGATAGGCCTCTTCGGGCGCTAGGCTTAGGCCGCCTCGCCCACCGCCAGGGCCACCAGGTTGGCCTGATCACGCTGCCCGTTCCCAGACTGCACGAGCCGATTGGCCAGCTCGAGGGCGGCGATGCCCTCCTCGCCGCTGACCATGGGCGGGCGCCCGGTGCGCACAGCCTCGGCGAACGAGCGCAGCTCCTCGCAGAGCGGCTCGCGGCGCTGCACCTTCTGGCGGATGCTGCGACCCTCGCTCACGCCGATCAGGGCCAGCTCGGGCCACTGCTTGCCCTGGCACGCATCATTCTCGTAGAAGGTCAAGTCCTGGGTCAGATAGTTGGCGACGAACATGCCTCGCTCGCCGATCACGCTCAGCTCACGAATCTTTGTAGGCGTCAGCCAGTTGATATCGAGCGTTCCGATCACCCCGCTCTCGAAGCGCAGCACCGCCGAGAGCATATCCTCGTGGCTATGGTGGAGGTGCCGGTGCAGCTCGACGTGCATGCGAACGATGGGCGAGCCGATCAGGTAGTTGAGAATATCGAGGTCGTGGGTAGCAAGGTCGATCACCACGCCGACATCCATAATCCGAGCCGGGAAGGGGCCGACCCGGCGGGCCACGATCTGAAAGACATTGCCGAGCTCGTGGTCGTCGAGCTGCTGTTTAAGCGCGATGATCGCTGGGTTGAAGCGCTCAACATGGCCGACGGTGAGGAGCACACCCCTACGGCGTGCGGCGTCGACCAGCGCCCAGCCCTCGGCCGGGGTGGCGGCGATCGGCTTCTCGATCAGCACGCTGACGCCGTGGTCGATCACCTCGTCGGCAGCGACGAAGTGGTGACGGGTCGGCACGACGATTGAGACCAGGTCGAGCTGCTCGCAGGCGAGTAGCGTGCCAATCTGATCATAGGCGTTGCAGCGGTACATGCTGCCGACCTGGTTCGCTGTCTTAGCATCGGCATCGCAGACGGCAACAAGCTCGACGCCGTCCAGGCCAGCATAGATGCGGGCGTGGTTACGGCCCATGCTGCCAACACCGATAACCGCCGCGCGGAGTGGCGTGGTCATAAGGAACCCTCTCAGTAGGCGCCGTGGCCCCCGAAGATGATCGGGACGGTGCGATAGATGATGTAGAGATCGAGCCAGATCGAGTAGTTGCGGATGTAGTGCATATCGAGCCGAACGCGGTCTTCGTAGCCGAGGTTGCTGCGCCCGCTCACCTGCCAGAGGCCGGTGAGGCCAGGGCGGACCATCAGCAAGTTGTGGCGCAGCCGTCCGAAGTGGCGCAGCTCCTCCTGGGTGAGCATGCGCGGGCCGACCAGGCTCATCTGCCCGCACAGCACATTGAGCAGCTGCGGCAGCTCGTCGAGGCTGGCACGGCGCAGGAAGCGGCCCACCCGCGTGATCCGCGGGTCATCCTTGAGCTTACCCTCGTCGCGGAGCAGTGTGCGCTCATCCTGGGTGAGGCGGGCCTCACCATCGCAGTACATCGAGCGGAACTTATAAGCGTCGAAGCGCCTGTTGCCGACCCCAACGACGCGGCGGCGATGGATGATCGGACCGGGGCTGTCGAGGCGGACGAGCAGCGCGATCAAGGCCAACAGTGGGCTGAGGAGGAGCAGGCCAAGGAGCGCCCCGCCGCGGTCGATGATGGCCTTGCCAAAGGCGTGAGGCCCGGTAATGCGGGTCTTATTCAGCGCCAGGAGGGGCACGAAGCCCTGCTCGCGCACCTGCACGCCGATGGTGAGCAGCTCGAAAAGCCCAGGCGAGAGCCTGACATCGAGCTGGCCTAACGTCTCCATAGCGCCATAGACCGTCGCCATGCGGTCGCGAACGAGGGCCGTATCGGCGATGATTACCGTATCGGCGCCATGCTGCTCAACCAGGCTCTGGAAGGCGGACACGGGGCCGAGGACCGACGTGCCGGGTAGCACCTCGGTGCCGACTGGCAGGTCGTCGTCCACGAAGCCAACGATGGTCACCCCGGCATTAGGCGAGGCGCGGAGCTGCTGAGCCACGGCCCGCCCCTCGCCATTGGCCCCAACGACGATCACGCGCTCGATGAGCCGACCGTGCTGGCGCAGGGCATAGACCAGGCGACGCACGAGGAAGCGGTTGAGCATCGTGCAGACCAGGGTGAGCCCCCAGCTGAGGAGCAGCCAGGCCCGGGCGACAACCACGTCGGGCATCATGAAAGTCACCACGACCACAAGCAGCATACCGAGGGTGCAGGCGTTAAAGACGAGCGTGTACTCCTCGCTACCGCCGAACAGGCGGTTTGAGTCGTAGAGGCCGTAGAGGCTGAAGAGCAAGAGCCAGCAGGGGATGAGCAGAACGATCAGGGCCAGGTAGAACGAGGGCCGCATCTGCCCTTCCCGAAAGATGGCCCAGTTACTCCAGAAGCGCAAGGCGTAGGCGACATAGAACCCAGTCGCGACGGCGACGACATCGCCAAAGGCCAGCAGCGCCAGGACACCGCGGTAGCGGCCGAGGCGTGCCTGTGCCTCATCGTGGGGCGCGGCGACGGTCTCTAAGATACGGCTGCGCATAGGTGCCTCGCATTGTGCATGATGCTCGTTGGTTGATTTACGGCGTAGCGACGACGGCACGCGCGGCGGGATCTGGGACTGCGCCTTCTGCGCGGGCAACCTGGGCCGCCACGCTGCGGGCGAAGGCGCAGACCGACTCGCCATTTGTCAGCTGGGGGTAGATCTGGCTAGTGTTCGCCAGGAAGAGCCCCTCGACCGCGCTGCGCACCGGGGGGATCAAATCGGTCGCCCCGATCGGGTGCAGCGGCTCGACATAGCGCTCGCGGCCAATCCGCACAGCGGCGATCTCCTCGTCGCGCAGGTCGGGGAACATGCGGCACAGGTAGCCGAGAAAGGATGTCTTCAACTCGTCGTCGGGCATACGGGCATACGGGCTATCCTGGGCGACATATTTGGGGAGATAGACCAGGTGATAGCCGCCCACGCAGGCCGGGTCGATCAGGTTCGTCGTTTCGATCACGCCCGTGAAGGGGATGCGCTGGTCGGTGATATTCAGCGTGTAGTAGGGCGTGAGCCTGCGCCTGAGCACCAGGAGCATACAGACGATCCCGAGAAAGCCCTCGAGCTGCGACCAGCGCTCGCTCACGGCGGAGGCCTCGGGGGGGAGCAGCCGACGCGCGACGGGGGTCTGGGTCGTGATCACCACCTGCTCGCCGTCGATCTCCTGGCCGCCGACAGCGAGGCCCATCGCACGGCCGCCGGCCACCCGCACCTGCTCGACCGTGGCGCCTGTGGTGATGACGCCGCCACGGGCGCGCACGGCCGCGGCGAGGGCGTCGATCAGCTCCTGGTAGCCGCCGGGCAGGTAGCACATCAGCTCCTGGCTACCGCCCTTGGTGCGCGTGTCGGTGGTGCGCACCAGACGAGACCAGATGTAGGTTGCAGGCACCCGCGAGAAGTCGCCGTCGAACTTGGCACGCAGGAGCGGCGCCCAGATATTACGCACCGCCCGCTCGCCGCTGAGGCCGGTCAGCCAATCGCCGACGGGGAGCTGCTCGAGGGCGCGCCAGTCTTTGATGCGACGGCAGGCTAGGATGGTATAGGCGAGGCGGGCGCGGTCGACCATGCTCAGGGGCGGGAAGCTCAGGAACTCGAGCGGCGTGCTCATCGGGTGGCAGCGCCCATCGTGATAAAAGCCCATCTTGGTAGCGACCATGCGCACACGGCCCCGCAGGCCGAGCTCGTCCATCAGGCCCAGGAGCGTGCTGTCGCTGCTGAGGATCGCGTGGTAATAGCGGTCGCAGCTGACGCCACCCAGTTCGTCGAGCGTCGTGCGGCCCATGAGCCCACCGAGGGTCGGGGCGCGCTCCCAGACCCGCACCGGCCGGCCCTGCTTCAGCAGCTCGTAGGCTAGGGTGAGGCCAAGGATTCCGCCGCCAATAACATCGACCATGATGTATCCTTCTGCTTAAGCAAAATCAGATCTACCTTCGCCACGCTGGGGAGTTATAGAAAGCATAGCGGCAGCGACTAAACAAGCTATAAACAAGGCGAGAACCGACGTTGCAAAGCATTTACGGCGGCGGCGCTGCCGCCCTACCCTTAGCGGGCAGGCGCAGCTTCAGCGAGCGGCGCAGGTTCCAGGACGGGCAGGCTGTTGACCGCCGCAACGATCTGAGCGCACTCCTCGGCGCTGAGGGCGGGGTGGACGGGGAGGGCCAAGACCTCTGCGGCGGCCCGCTCGCTATGCGGCAAGTTCTTGTCGTAGTAATAATCGCGGAAGAGCTGCTGGCGATGGATGGGAACCGGGTAGAAGACCGCGCTGCCCACACCATGGTCGGCCAGGTGGCGCACGGCGGCGGCGCGGTCGCCGGCCACCCTAAGCGTGTACTGATGATAGACGTGGCACACATCGGGCAGGACGAAGGGTTTGGTTACGCAGGGGTGGCTGATATTGGCGTCGAAATAGGCAGCGTTGGCCTTACGAGCCGCGTTGAAGCGATCGAGCTTCTGTAGCTGGGCCAGGCCAATCGCGGCCTGGAGGTCCATCATACGGAAGTTGTAGCCGAGCATCTCGTGGTAGTAGCGCACCCGGCTACCGTGATTGCGCAGCAGGCGCAAGTGGTCGGCAATCTGAACATCGTTTGTGGTGATCATGCCGCCCTCGCCAGACATGATGTTTTTGGTGGCGTAGAGCGAGAAGCAGCCGGTGCCGAAGCTGCCGGCGGGGCTGCCTTTGTAGGTGGCCCCAATCGCCTGGGCGGCATCCTCGACGATGGCGAGCTCGTAGTGGGCGGCGAGCATGCAGATCGCCTCCATCGCAGCGGGCTGGCCGTAGAGGTGCACAGGCATAATCGCCTTGGTGGCGGGGGTGATCGCCGCCTCGATCTGGCGCGGGTCGAGGTTGAAGCTCCGCTCGTCGATATCGACGAAGACCGGGCGCGCACCGGTCATCAGGATGCTATTGGCCGTGGCGATAAAGCTGAACGGCGTGGTGATCACCTCGTCGCCAGGGCCGACGCCGTGGGCCAGGAGGGCGAGATGGAGGGCAGCCGTGCCCGAGCTGACGGCCACCGCGTGGCTGACGCCGCAGCGCTCGGCGAAAGCAACCTCGAAGCGGGCGACCTGAGGGCCCTGGGCGATCACCCCAGAGCGGAGGACAGCGAGCACGGCCTGCTCCTCCTCGGGGCCGATCAAGGGGCGGGCGACGGGGATCATGGTTTGACACCTCCAACAGCCTTGGCGATCAGTGCATACGCGGGCTCCAGCCCGATCGTCAACAGGGTCTCCTCGATGCGCTGGCCTATATTCACCGCGAGTGCGTGACAGATCGTGCTATGGACATCCTCGACGGCGGGCATATGATCGTTCTCGATATGCAGGCTGATCCGGGCCAGGCTAGCCAGCTGGCCGCCATCGAAGCCAGTGATGCCGACGGTGGTGGCGCCCTGTGCGTTGGCCCAGGCCACAGCGTGCAAGACATTGAGCGAGTTGCCGCTGCCCGAGATAGCGAACAGCAGATCGCCGGGCCGGTAGTGGGTCATCAGCTGCTCGACGAAGACATCGCTGTAGCCCTGGTCGTTCGAGAAGGCCGTCATAAGCGGGATATTGTCGGTAAGCGCCAGGGCGCGTACGCGGCGCGCTCCGGGCCGGAGCGTCCATTTCGCCAGGTCGCAGGCGAAGTGCGAGGCGGTGGCGGCGCTACCGCCATTGCCGCAGACGACAATCGTGCCATCGCGCTCATAGGTCTGCCAGAGAGCGTCGGCGATCCGCTCGATCGGCTGCTGAGGCAGCGCCTGGAGACTCTGGGCCACGTGGGTGAGGTAGCGAGCGAGGGAGCTTGCGCTCATGCCTTTCACCATCTTCATTCGTCTATAAGCGCGATCTGTCCCTGGCCGGAAGGCGCTTACGGTGGCGTCGACCGTAATTCAGGGCACGCAGGAGCTGGCGCCCCTTGCGGGGGCGGCGTGCGGTCAGGCCAGTGGTTGTGGGCTCAGGACCGGGCGATCAGGATCATGCCGACGCAGATCACGCCGACGCCGACCGCCCGCAGCGGAGTGACGCTCTCACGCAAGATCAGCCAGCCGATCAGAAAGAGCAGCACATGATTGAGGCTAACGAAGGGATAGGCGACGGTCAGGTCGATCCGCGACAGCGTGACGAGCCAGAAGAAGGTACCGAAGCCATAGATCAGCAGGCCGCCGATCACAAAAGGCGAGCACACAATCTGCCAGACAACCGCAGGCACCGTGCTCCCACTCAGGCTGAGTGGCCCCATCTGGTTCATGCCGTGCTTCAGCATAGTCTGGCCGACGATGCCCATCACAGTGGCGATCATGATCAGCATCCAGGTACTCATCGTCAAGCCTCCAATGCGGCGCGGCGCCGCCTCCTCCCTGGCTGGGCCACGCGCGGGGCCAGTGGCCTCTTCGATCTGCTGCATAAGTCGGGGCTCCTTTGCAGGGACTAGCGGGGCGATTGCTCGCTATGGGTGTGGCGTACGCTCGGCGCGGGCGCCCGCTCGGGGCGGACCCGCAGGCGGCGCCCGATCAGGCCCGCCATGTAGCGCAGATGCGTGCCGGTGATCTGGAGCACCCTGGCCTTGGACTGGCCATACTGGCGCACGCGCAGCACTGCGGGGTACTCTGCCACCGTGAAGCCAGCCAGCCTGGCCTCGACTAGCAGCTCGGTGACCATCAAGAAGCCGTCTGCGTGGGTGGTAATCTGGTCGATCACCTCGCGGCGGCAGGCACGAAAGAGCGCCGTGTAGGTATGGATGCGCCAGTCGACCAGCAGGCGGTAGCAGAGCGAGGCGCTCTTGCTAATCATGACCCGGTAGGCCGGCACATTCTCGATCCCGCCGCCTGGGTGGTACGGCGAGCCGGTGACAAGATCGAGCTCAGGCGTAAGCCGATCAAGCAGGGCGGGGATCTCGTCGAACGGATAAGTGCCATCGCTGTCGCAGGTGACAATGATCGCGCCTCTGGCGTGGGCGAACCCTGTGCGCAGCGCGACCCCGAGGCCACGGTTGCGCTCGTGCTGGAACGTGCGGGCCTCCGGTACATCGCCGAAGGCGGCCTGGAGCAGCGCCCAGGTGGCATCGCGGCTGCCGTCATCGATCAGCAGCAGCTCGACGCTGCCGCGGCGGCGCAGCTCAGGGAGCACATGCAACATCCGCTCGCGCAGGGTCTCGACGCCATCGGCCTCGTTGTAGCAAGGGATAATGATTGATAGATCAACTACGGCCATGGCTGCTCCTACGCTGCTCGACGCCAGAATCGCCCGCACGAAAGCAAGGCGGCCCCGAGGTGCCACCCGCACGTTGTCCTCTGAACAAGTGGGGTTTTCTGGCTTCAGTATGCCCTAAGCGAGTAACACCCAACTAAATAGCTAAGGAAGGTCAGCTAACAGATCGTTTAGGGCGGCAGCGCGATCTGTAGGGCCGCAGCGTAGCAGCGCTCGAGCAGGGCCGCGCTGCCGCCCCAGCTGTGGTTGCGCTGAATATAGGCGCGGCCAGCCTGGCCGAGCGCGGCGCGGCCCGCCTGGTCCTCGATCAGGTCCACGATACAGCGAGCGAACGCGGGGGCATCGTCGGCGACCAGCAGCTCGACACCGGGCCTGGTCGCCAGAGCGACGGTAGCCTGGCGGGCCGCCACGACCGGGGCAGCGGAGGCCAGCGCTTCGAGCACTTTGTTCTGCACGCCCACGCCGTAAGTGATCGGGGCCACGGCGACGGTGGCCCGCGCCAGGTATGGCCGCAGGTCGGGCACGTAGCCTGTCACCTCGACGCGCGGGTTGCGCCCGAAGGCACGCAGACGCGCCCCTGGCCGAGCCCCCGCGATCACCACGCGGGCTGTCGGCCGACGCCGCCAGACAAGCGGCATCACCTCGTGCAGCAGGTAGAGGGCCGCAGCCTCGTTGGCGTGATAGCTCATCTTGCCGCTGAAGAGGATCGTCTCTGGGTCGCGCTCGGCGTCGGCCGGCCGGAAGTAGTCGCTATCGACCCCGTTGGGTACGACCGTCACGGGGGCGCCGGACGCCTCACCGAACTGCGCCCGCAACGTGTGCAAGGCCCAGCGGTCTTCGGGCGAGGTGATCACAACGTGGGCAAAGCTGCGCCCATAGGCCGCCTCGTAGCGCCTCGTTCGTGCGAGGTCGAGCAGCGCCATGGCCTTCGTCAGCGGTGAGGGGCTGCGGCGGAGGGCGCGCTCGAACAGCAGGCTGATGCTGTCGACGGCGTCGAGGAGCAGGGGCGGCGCATCGGGCAGGCCAGCGGCGGCGGCGCGGGCCACCTCGGCGCCGCGCAGGTGCTCGATATGCACGATATCGAACTGCCCACTTGCCATTGCCGTGCGCACCGCCTCGATCAGCGCGGGGGTGAGGCAGTGGGCGGCCTGTAGCGGCAACGAGCTGGGCAAGGCCGTGAGGTAGGCCCGGCCTGTGGCCGTTCGGCTGCGCGGGACGCACACAGTGACGCAATAGGGGCGCAGGGCGGCGAGGGCGGCCGCATCCTCAGGGCCGTGGGCCGGGCAGACCAGGGTGACAGCGTGGCCGCGGGCAGCCATATGGCGCAGCAGCTGGAAGGGCCGCACCCTGATCGGGGCGGGCACGTACGGGGCAACGAAGAGCACGCGCAGCGGCGTGTCGAACAGGGCGTGGCCTTCCGGGCGAGCTATCGCCGGGCCGGGGCTCATCCGACCACCACAGGGTGATTGCCGCCCCGTGCGGCGGCACGGGCCAAGGCGGTCTCGTACAAGGCCTCGACCCTGCCATTGACCACCCGCCAATCGTAAAGCTCTTCGGCCACGCGGCGCCCGGCGACGGCCAGTCGGTGGCCGAGGGCCGGCTCGCGCAGGAGGCGCACCAGGGCTGCGGCGAAGGCCTCGGGCGTGTCGCCGACGAGCAGGTGCTGCTCAGGCGTAAGCTCGATGCCCTCGTAGCCGATCGTGGTCGAGACAATCGGCAGGCCGCGGGCCAGGGCCTCGAGGATCTTCACGCGCATTCCGCCGCCGGCACGCACGGGCACGATCAGGGCCGCAGTCTGCTCAAGGTAGGGCTGCGGGTCGGCAACATAGCCCGTCACGGTGATGCTCGGGTCCGCCTCGGCCAGTCGGCGCACGCTCGCCGGCGGCCGTGCGCCGACTACGGCGAAGCTCACCTCGGGCACCACACGCTTCACCAGCGGATAGACCTCGTTGGCGAACCAGAGCACCCCGTCGACATTCGGTGGCCAGAACATGGTCGCCATGCTCAGGATGGTGCGAGGCGCCTCAACCCGTGGCACCGGCGGCTCGCCGTGGGCGTCGATGGTGATCGGGACGACGGCGGTGGGCGGGAGGGTGGTACCGGCGCTGGCGGCGGCCAGTTCGAGGAAGCGCAGGTCCGGCGCGCTGACGGCAAGCATGGCATCGAAGCGGGCGCAGATAGCGCCCTCATAGTGGCGCAGCCGCCGCGCCTCAAGGTCGAGGAAGAGGCGCCTAAGCAGCGGGCCGTCGTGGCCGGCCATGCGCGCGACGATTGTCCAGACAGCATTGTGCTCATCGAGCACCAGGGCGCCAGGCAGGTCGACGGCGAACTGGGCCATGTTTAGCTGGTCGGGATGAATGATGTCAAACTGCTCGCGCCGGGTCAGCTCGGCGAGCAGAGCCCGCAGCTCGGGCGAGGCGTCGCGACTCATAATGAATGATCTGCCGGTTAGCAGACTGCGAGCCAGGTGGGCGGCGTCGCGCAGCCGCGAGCGACGGAAGGGCACGGTGTAGACAGCTTTGCACAAGCCGCGCAGGCTCTCGGCGTGGGCGCGCTCTTGCTCGGAGCGCACGAGGGAGACGAGCGTCACCTCGTGATGGCGACCGAGGTACTGGAGCAAGTTGTACGTCTTGACCTTGGGGCCGCTATCGGGCGGAAAGGGCGCCACGAGGGTCAGCATCAGGATGCGCATCGCGAGCCTGCCTTTATTTGCGCCAGGCGGCGTTGGGCTGAGGGGTCGGGCCGTGGGGGCGCTCGGGCGTGGGGGCGAGCACGATCAGGGCGAGGGCCACCAGGAGCATAGCGACGAGGGGCGCGAGGCTTAGCGGGCCAGCCAGGCCAAGGGCCATGCCCAGGTTGCGCGCGATGTTGCCCGCGCCCCAGGCCGGCAGCACAACGCCCGTCCATGTAGCGCGGACGCCATCGCTGGGGAAGAGCTGTGCGGCCAGGGCCTCGCTCCAGACCAGAACAACCGAGCCGAGCATAAGGACGAGGACACCCAGGCGTGCGACTGGTCTAGCCCAGAGCCGGGCGGCAAACCAGGCTGCGGGCAGCGCCAGGAAGGGGATGATCGGCACAATGTAGCGCGGGCCGGCGGCAAAGCCGCCCCACCACATGGCAGACGACCCATAGAAGAGCAGCAGCGACAGGGGCGCCAACAGCAGCACCCACCACTCGGCGCGGCGTTCGCCGGTGCGCCACCAGGCGACATAGGCGGGCAGCGCGAACAGGAGCCAGGGCGCGCGCACGAACAGCCCACGGAAAGCGCCGAAGGTCAGCCCCCAGAGGGCGTCGGCCTGCGGCGAGGTGATGCTCATAAAGCCGGTGCTGTGCTGCGCTTGCCAGAGGGCCGAGTGCGCATAGCCGATCGGCAGGGGCGTGCCGAAGGCGACCACGTCATAAACGCCCAGGAGCGCGAGGGGCAGGGCGCCGCCGACGGCCAGGGGCAGCAGCCAGCGCTTGCCGCGGCGCACCAGGGCGTAGAGGCCGATAATGGCGGCCGGCAGGGCGGCGGGGTACTCGCTGATCAGCGCCCAGCCGAGGAGCAGCCCGCAGAGCAGGCCGCTCGCGAGGGCTGGCCCGCTCGGCCCAGCCTTGCGGGGCCAGGCCACCAGGAAGGCGCCGAAAAGCAGGGCCGCCACGAGCTGGTGGCTATAGAAATTCCCGGCGTAGGGCGCGGCGGGGGTGCCGAGCCCATACGCCAGGGCGCCCACTGCCGCCGGGATGGGGGAGACATCCAGACGAACAAGCGCGAGGAAAAAGAGCGCGCCGAGGGCTGCGGCCGGCATCACGACGGCCACCAGGGTCAGCACATACTGCGCGATGGCGAAGCGGATCTTGTCGGCCCGCAGGCCGCTTCCCGTCTCGAGTAGGGTATCGCCGAAGGCAGCGCCGCCGCCCAGCCCCCGCAGCCGAGCCTGCACAGGCGGCAGGTCGAGGGCCGGGCTCAGGGCCAGATAGACCGGGAGGGCGACGAAAGAGAGGCCTGGCGGCTTATCGGTATAGGAGCGCCCGCGGTAGATCGCATAGTCGCCCGTATTCGCCACATAGCGGTCGATGGTGACGGTGCCGTCATCGACCATGGCCAGCACCAGATTGAGCCGCGAGTTCTGATTCCAGTCGGCCCAGCGCGGCAGCACATAGGCGTAGCAGATCAGCAGCAGCGCGAAGATGATCAGAGGACGCCGCATAGTGTCCATTGGCCCCTTCTTAGGACGTTCCATTACGGGGCGACGCGGCGCAGCAGCCTGTAGGGCTCGGCGGTATAGAGCACCGCATAGTCGCGCGCCAGCGTGTCGACCGGGTAGACCGCCGTGTAGTCGCTGAACAGCCCGATCAGCACATAGGGCGGTCGTGCGTCGAGGCCGTCATAGGCCACTGGAGGGCCATCCGCCCACGCATGGCGCACGGCGGGGTCGAGCAACTCGGTGGGCACATAGTGATAGGTGTGGTCGGTGAGCACACCAAGCTCAGGCTCCCACGTCTCGATGATCACATCAGTCGGCACATTGCGCTCGAGGTAGGCGGCCATCTGCTGGGCAGCGAAGCGTGGCGAGAGGACGACGCGGGTGGTAAGGGCCAGCGGCACCACGATGACCAGGGCGAGGTAGGCCGCGCCGAGCCACGCCAGGGCGATGCGGCGGCGTGCCCGCAGGGCCTGAAACAGCTCGACGGCCATGAAACCCACGGGCATAGCGCCCAGGACGACCGCCGGGAAGGCGTAGCGCGCCCACCCCAGCGATGTGACGAACCAGACAAGCCAGAGGCTTGCCATGAGGGCCGGCGCGAGGGTGGCCAGGCCCCACGGGCTGCGCTCACGGGCGCGCCAGAGGCCGTAGGCCAGCCCGGGGATGAGCAGCCCGCCATAGACCTGAAGCAGGTAGACCACGGCCCGTCTGGTCGCATCGAGCTCGAAGACAAAGATCGCGCCGCCTGCGGCCTGCCTGGTCTTCGCCAGGTTAGCGGCGAAGCCGTCGGGGCCGAAGAAGGTGAGCATCGCCACCGTCCAGGCCCCGAAGCAGGCCACAGCGATGACAGGCGGCGCGAGCCGCACCCACCACCCGCCCGCCCTGTAGTAGGCCCAGTCGAGCAGGGCCAAAAGCGCCAGCGTTGGCGGGACGATCAGCACGAACTGGTTCTTGGTAACCAAGGCCAGGCCGAAGGCCAGCCCCGCGAGCAGGCTGTGGCGTCGCGTCGCGCCGCGCTCGAAGATCGCCGCGCTGTAGGCGAGCAGACCGAGCAGCAGGAAGGCCACCCCCGGCACCTCGCCGAGCACCTGGCGGCCATACTCGACCAGACCATCAAAGCGGAGCGTGCGCGAGGCCAGGGCCAGGAGTACGATCAGGGCGACGGCGGGCCAGCCGTACAGGCGGCGGGCCAGCAGGTAGAGCGCGGCGAGGGCGAGGGCGAGGTAGGCCACGATCACCAGGCGACCCTGGGCCAGGCCAATGCCACCGAGCTTGAAGGCCAGGGCCACCGGGAGCATCACTGTTGGCCCGACGCCGATCGTTGGCCCGAAGTAGCGGAAGCCCTCGCTGCTGCTGTCGGCATAGACGCCGTGGCGGGCCAGAGTCGCGGGCACGTGCAGGTGCGAGCCCTCATCGAACCATGTTGGCGGGGCGTAGGGCAGGTTCACCAGGGCCAGGAACAGGGCCGCCGCCGCCAGAATCGCAAGGGCAACGCGCTGCCGCAGCTGGCGAGCGGCGCCTGTATAGGCCCGAGTGGGCAGTGGCGAGGCCGAGAGCTGTTCTGCCATGACGGTCTGCTTTCAGTGCGGCGCGGGGAGGGGCGTGCCCTCCCCGCTGATCCCTGCCAGGCTGCTGCGCGGATGGGCCGGGTTCAGTCGCCCGACTCAACCACGGGCTGCGCTTTATTCGCGCGCAGGCTACCGCTCATCCACTTCAGATGGTTCACACCGATCGTCCAGAGCTGGCCGAGGGTGTCGGGGTTAGCGGCGCCCTTGAGAAAGGTCATGATCGGCGCGGGCCGCAGCGACCACTCGCGGGCGGCGCGCTTGGCCCAGTACTCAAGGTCGGCGGAGCTGAGATGCGGGTAGTTCAGCACAGTATGGGAGTACATATCGTAGTCCTCCCACTGGTTCATCTTGATCCAGCCATTCTGGACCGCCTCGTAATAAAATGGCGTGCCGGGGTAGGGCGTGGCGATGTGGAACAGGGCGATATCGACCGGGATGCGCTTGGAGAGCGTGATCGTCTGCTGGATGCTCTCGACGGTCTCGCCGGGGAGGCCGATGATGAAGTAGCCCCAGTTCATGATCCCGGCGCGATGGCTGGCGGCGATCGTCTCCTCGATCCGGGCGACGCTGGTGCCCTTGCGGGCACGCTTGAGCACCGCCTCGCTGCCGCTCTCGAGGCCCCAGGCGATCATAAAGCAGCCGGCCCGGCGCATCAGCTGTAGCTCGGCCTCGTCGACGAAGTCCACCCGGCTATTGCAGCTCCAGCGCATCTGGAGGCCCTCTTTGATAATCATGTTGCAGAGGTCGTAGACGAACTCTTTCTTGACGGTGAAGAGGTCGGCCTCGAAGTGGATGTGGTGCATGCCCATCTCTTTGAGCATGACCATCTCTTTGAGCACATGCTCGGGGCTGCGGTGGCGCACGCTAGACTGGTAGGTGACGTGCTTGATGCAGTAGCGGCAGCCAGCCGGGCAGCCGCGGCTGGTAAGCACGAAGGTGTAAGGGCCGCCGACGATCGGCACCTTGTACTTGCGCCAGGGCAGCTGGTCGTGGAGCGGGATGGGCAGGCTGTCGAGGTTCTCGATGAAGGGGCGGTCCGGGTTGATCTTCACCTCGCCATGCTCATCGCGGTAGGCGACCCCGAGCGTCTCGCGCAGGGCGCGGGACACAAGCTGCGGGTAGACGCCAAGGAAGCGCCCGCGCGTGGTTAGGTACGAGGCGTCGGGGAAGGGCAGCTTGCGCCATGGTGCCGTCAGGTCGGCATTGCCGACAGGGACGGTTGTGTTGGCGCCCTCGCGCTCGACCTGGCGGTCGATCGTCTGGATCACATCGAGGATGGTCAGCTCGGGCTCGCCGCGCACAACGACATCGAGCGTCGGGTAGGCCTCGAGCGTCTCGCGGCTCATCGGCGTCACGTGGGTGCCGATCGCCATGCTGACCGTACCGACAGCCTTGCCGATGAAGGTGGTGCGCATATCGTTCGTCAGGGTGGGGGCCGTGGCGTGGATGATCATGAAGCGCGGCTTCTTCGCCCACATGTACTGCTCGAAGGTCTTCCAGTCCATCATGAGGCCGATCGCGTCGATCACCTCGACGGTGTAGCCAGCCTCTTTGACGACGGCCCCGATCTGGGCCAGGGCGGTCTGGGGCCAGATAATCCCATCGCGGGTGCGCCGCCCGACGCGGGCAATATCGCGCAGGAACAGGTCGCCGTCGGGCGAGGGCGGGTTGAGCACAAGCACATCGAGGCGTCGCCCGCGCTCGCGGGGCATATCTACAAAGCGGACCTCACCGGCCCGCTCGCTCGCCTTGGCCGGGGCCACCAGCTTGATCCCCGTGGCCTTGTCGCCAGGGGCGTGGCGCTTCTCGACGCCATGTGCTGGCGCAGTCGGCGGGGTTTCCTGCTCAGAGTCGCTCATCAGCTAGATCTCCTTCATAGTGCGCCGCAGGCGCGGTTAACAAGCTTCGTTTCATCACAGTCAGCCGAACCGCCTGGGCCAGCATGGCCAGGCAGCAAAGCAGCAGGGCGGTGCGCATCACCGGCCCGACGAACAGGTGCATGGGCCGGTTCAAGCCTGCAAGCTCGAGCCCGAACAGAAAATTGATCGCCTTGTGGAGCTCAACTGCCACATGTTTCTGGTACTCGTAGGCTAGGCCGAGCAGGAGGGCGCTAAACAGCCAGCAGGCGCACTCGCGGCTGGGCCGGCGGTAGAGCATGACGCCGAAGGTCAGGCTCAGCAGCAGGGCGAGCATGATCGGCCAGTTATGGTCCACCAGGTTCAGCGTGTAGCCAAGAACATAGTGCCACTGCCCAAGATTCTGCTCGCTCCACTGCTCGAAGCGCTGGTACATACGCCCTAAGCCCGCTGGGTCGCCACCTCGCCGCGGGCGGCGGGGGCGGGCGTGTAGGTCCAGTTCAGGTCGGCCTCCTTCTCCACCTCGCGCCGACTCAGCTCGGACAAGACGCGAGCCAGGCTCCAGGCGCTCATCAGCTGGACGCCGGTGAGGACGAGCAGGGCGCTGACCACGGGGACGAACCAGGAGGCGGCCAGGGCAGGGTTGGTCAGGTCATAGATGGCGGCGGCCAGGTAGACACCGACGCCGCCGAGGATAGCGAGGAGGCCGAGCCACCAGTAATGCTTCTCGACCTTGCGGCCATTGCCACGGCGACCGAAGAGACCCTGGCGGATCGGCCTGCGGTGGAAGAGTGTCACCACATAGCTGAAGGTGGTGCCTGTTGTGTAGAGCGTCACACCGGCGACGGCGAGCACCAGGGCGCCGAAGATCTGCGGAAAGGACCAGCCGGGCTGCCCGGCGACGAGCTGCATAGCGACCTGGCCAAAGAGCAGCAGGGCAGACAGCAGCAGCAGGGCCAGGCCCACGCCGCCGAAGATCCGCACCGGGTTGTACGTCAGGGCCGTCCAGACGATCGACTTGAAGAAGCGTAGCCCATCGCGCACCACGCTGAGCTTGCTGCGGCCCGAGCGCTCCTTATAGGTAATCGGCAGCTCGACGATCTTCACACCCTCGTGCAGGGCGCGTGTGCTCATCGCCGGGGTGAAGTCAAGCGTATTCGGCAGCGGGTAGATCAGCGGCAGCACCGAGCGGCGCAGCACGCGCTGGCCGCTGGCGCTATCACTGATGCGCACGCCAGCCACAAGGGACAGGAGCGTGGCGAAGATTGTGTTGCCCACCCGGCGCACCAGGGGCATCTCGCTGCGCTCGCCGGACATGCGGCTGCCGATCACGATCTCGGCGCCGTCGAGGGCGAGGCGGCACATCTCGGGGAAGCGCTCGGGCGGGTAGGTGCTGTCGGCATCGAGGAAGCCGATCAGCTCACCCTGGGCCGCGCTGAAGCCCGTCTTCAGGGCGCCGCCGTAGCCGCGGTTCTGCTGGCGGATCAGGCGCACCTGCTCGCCGTAGCCCTGCACGATCGCGGCGGTGCCATCGGACGAGCCGTCGTCCACGACGATGCACTCCAGGCCGTCAACGCCGGCGACCGCCAGCGCGGGCCTAAGCGCCAGCACGCGCTCGACGATGGCCGCAATGCCATCTTCCTCGTTATAGGCCGGGATGACAACCGACAGTGTGGGCATGGGCTCTGCTCCTGTAGTGGGCTGGCCGCCGGCGGGGGGACCAGTTTAGTAGACGGCCAGCTCGGGCTGCCGCGCCGGCAGCGGGTCGTGGCGCAGGTCGCGCACAATGCGCGCCGGGTTGCCGACAGCGATACTGTAATCGGGGACGTCCTTCGTCACCACCGCGCCCGCGCCAACGACGGCGTTGCGCCCGATCTGCACGCCGTCGAGGATGATCGCGCCGCTGCCGATCCAGGCGCCGTCGGCGACACTGATGCCCGCCGCAGTGATGCCCTGGTGGCTAATCGGCCGGCTCGTGTCGGCGAAGACGTGATTGACCGCCAGGAGCTGCACCAGCGTGCCGAGAAATACATCGTCGCCGAGCGTGATGCCGCCCTGCCCGCGCAGGATGCAGCCCTCGCCGATCAGCGAGCGAGCCCCGATCGTGATACCGCTGCGCGGCAGGCCGCGGAAGTTGTACACATGCAGGATGGCGTTCTTCATCACGAGGCTGCCCGCACCGATGCTGATGCCGCCGGGGCAGGCGTGCAGGTAGCTGCCGTGGTCGAGATAGACGCCAGGCCCAAGCCGCACGTTGGAGGCGAAGCGGATGCGCACGCCGTCTTCGATCGCTGCCGCGCCTTCCATCTGTAGGATCGACTTGTAGGCAAGCGCACGCAGCCCCACCCCGACGACACTCGGCACCCAGCCGAGGGCAGCCTGGACGAGCTGCTCTGCGACGTAGCGCGGGAACGATGCCGCCTGGCGGGAAAGATAGAGACTCAGCTGTTCGCGCATCGCTCTCGTGCTCTGACGCTACGGCAAGGCTCACACGGCCGTCGCCAGCTGTACTACGTGATATTCCTCTGCACGTTACTCGAAGGGTTTAACAGTGGCCTAAACGCCCTCGTCGTAGGCCTTGAACATCCTGTTACCTTGGACAAGCAAACAGCCGCGCTCGACCCTTGCTTGGAGGGTCGAGCGCGGCTGCACGGGCTATGCGGTTGCGGCGAGCCCGCTAGCTCGTCGGCGCCGACGATCTGACCCAGGCGGGGTCGGCCGCGTCTGCATTGGATTGGTTGCCGAGCGTGAGCGAGTAGCCGTTGCCCGAGCGGTCCGCGACGGTCTGCCCGCTGCCCTCGTTGAAGCTATAGAGCGCCACGGTGGCGCTGTCGGAGGTGAAGGCGCGGGTGAGCTGCGTGAAGCTCGTGGCGTAGCGCACGCGGTTCGAGACGCGCAGCTCGTCGATCTGGCCGCGGAAGTATGTGTGCGGGGCGAGCCCGCCCGCCTCGAAGCGCGGCCCGGCGCTGATCGCGCCAACGTTGATCGTCTGACTGGCCGCCCCATTCACAAACACGCGCGCGCTGCCGCCACTGGCACTGTAGGTGACGGCGACGTGCGACCAGGCGTTGGCGGCCAGGGCGGTGTTGTTGCTCACCGAGCGCCACTGGCCCTCCGTGGTGCGCACCCACCAGATCATGCGCCCGTTGCTAAGCTCTAGCGCCCAGCCGACGGACTCGTCGGTGGTCGCGATGAGCACGCTACTCTGGCTGGTGCTCGCCGGGTTAACCCACAGCTCGATCGTCTGGTTGCCGCTCAGGCCAGGCAGCGCCGCTCCGAGGCGCGCCAGGTCGTCGCCGCCAAAGCTCAGCCCGTGGTTGCTCGCCAGCGTGACGGTGCTCACTGGGGTCGGGGAGGCGGTGGGTGCGCTTGTGGCGGTGGCCGTCGGCCCACTCGTCGGTGCGCTTGTGGCGGTCGCCGTCGGCCCACTTGTCGGCGCGCTTGTGGCGGTGGCCGTCGGCTGGGCCGTGGCCGTCGGTGCGGGCGCGCCGCCAAATGGAGTGTCGCTGGACCAGTGCTGGCCGACGCCGCCCGTCCGCGGCTTGAGCTCACCGCTGCTCGGGCCGCCCGTCGCGCCGCTGCTGTCGCCGATGCTGGTCCCCGCGCCCTCGTCGAAGCGGTAGAGCGCCACCGTGCTGGCGTCCGCGCTGTGGGGCGCCGTGGGCCGGGCAAAGGCCCCGCTGTAGCGCACCGTGTTGGAGAGCCGGAGGTCGTCGAGCCAGCCGTTATAGTAGCGGCTGCCAGGGTAGTCGTGCTTCTCGGCACCGAGCACAAGGAAGGGATCGCTGTTAGGCTGGCTGGTCGGGCGATTGGTCCGATAGTCGATCCGACCGTTCGGGCCGCTACGGCTGCCGGCGGGCTGACCGTCGACGAAGAGGGCCAGCGACCCGCCATCGTCACGCGTGGCGGCGATGTGGTGCCACTGGCCGTCGGTCACTGCGGTCGAGCTAACGAGCAGGCGGTCGTCGCTAGCGGCGCTCACGCCGAAGACGAGGCGCTGGTTGCAGATAGCGAGGCCGTAGTCGCCGTAGTCGCCTGCGCCATCGACATCGCGGTCGATGATGATATTGCCATAGTACCAGCCGCTGCCGTCACAGGCGGGGGCGAGGTTGTCGGCGGCGCTGGCGCGCATCCAGAATTCGAGTGTGAAGTCGCCGCCCAGATTGACCGGCCTGGAGCTAGTGAGCTGGCCGCCGCTGATGGCGCCAAGTGGGATCTTCACCCGATCAACCTGGCTAGGGCCGGTTCCGTAGAAGCGCAGCGAGGAGCTGCCCTGGGCGTGGGCGGCGCGTTGCGTGCCGGGAAGCGCAAAAGACATGGCAGCAAGACCGATGATAAGCGTAAGACCGATCAGATGCTGCCGAAGACGGATCGACCGGAAGGGGCTGTTGGTAGAATAGGGGGCCACGTGCGACTCCTTATAACTCGATGTCACCTCTAACTCGATGTCACCTCCCCCGTAGGTATGATGAGCAAGGTTCGTGCCTGCTACAGCTTGTCGATAGCCCTGAATCACAACGAAAATCCCCCGTTTCCAGATCGGAAACGGGGGTCGCTGATGGCGTCTATGCAGTTAAGGCTTACACGCTAGCTACCGATCAGGTCTGCAATCGCCTGAACAGCGTGCTCGGCGGCCCCAGCGCGTACCGGCGCCTTATGTGCCCGCAGCTGCGCCAGGCCAGCGGGCGCCAGCCACTCAGCGGCGCCAGCCATGAGCGACTCATAGCTGTTTCCAACCAGGACAGCCGCGCCCGCATCGACCAGATAGCGCCACTCGGTCTCGTTGCGCGTGATCAGCAGCGGGGCGCACAGCACCCCCGCCTCCTCCTGTAGGCCGCCCGAGTCGGTGAGGACGGCCTTGGCCGCGCCGATCAGCCTGAGCGTGTCGAGATAGCCGAGCGGCCTGCTCGTCCGGATCTGCGGTGCGAACGTAAGGCCCTGCTGTCTGAGGGCGGCCTCGGTGCGCGGGTGTACGGGGATGACGATCGTGTGGCGCTGGGCCAGCTCGTTCAGTGCGCGCACCATGCCGGGCAGCACAGCGGGATCGGTGTTCTCCGCACGGTGCAGGGTAAGCATCAGATAATCGCCCTGCCGCAGCTCGAGCTGTTCGAGGATGCTCGAGTGGGCCGCGTGAGCGCGGTTCCGCAGCACCGCGTCGATCGCCGTCGAGCCGATCGTGCGGACCCGCGCCTCTGGCAGGCCCTCGGCCCGCAGGTTGTTGGCGGCGATCTCGTCGGCGGCCAGCAGCAGCGCACTGATATGGTCGACGATGATCCGATTCTGCTCCTCTGGCATGGCCCGGTTGAACGAGCGGCCGCCCGCCTCCAGGTGGACGACCGGGATGCCGAGCTTGGCCGCGCAGAGCGCCCCCGCCATGGTCGTGTTAGTGTCGCCTTGCACAAGCACCGCGTCGGGCCGAGTCGCGAGCAGGATCGGCTCCAGGCGCGCGAGGATGCGCGCTGTCTGCTCGCCGTGGCTCGCCGAGCCCACGCCGAGCGTGTGGGCTGGGCTGGGCAGGCTCAGCTCCTCGAAGAAGATCGCGTCGACCTCGTGCGAATAGTGCTGGCCCGAGTGGACGAGGATATGCTGGAACTGCTGCTCGAGCAGCGGGATCACGGGCGAGAGCTTGATAATCTCGGGGCGGGTGCCCAGGATGGTCAGTACGGTCGGCATCGCTCAGTCTTCCTCGTCGTAGGCGAGCTGCACGCCGTAATAGCGCTTGAGGAACAACGCCAGCTCGCTATAGATATGGTCGCGCGCGTCGGTCATGCGCATACGGTCGAGGTCGAGCCAGAGGTCAGGGGCGGGCGGGCGCCATGCAGGGCGGCACACCAGCCAGATTGTGCGCGCCCCATCGGCAGAGACGGCGGGCGCGGGGCCTTGAGCGCCAGCGACAGCGATGTTGTAGGCATGCCCCCTGAAGGTAAAGCGAAGCGCCCCCTGCTCGTCGCGTACAGCGAGCCCGTGCCCATCGGCGAGGGCGAGCTCGCCGAAGTGGCGCAGCATCTGGGCGGCCGCCGCGTCGCGCCGACGGGGAGTCATGCTGCGGCGCATGCGCCCCATCTCGCCGACCAGGCGGGCGGGATTGCCCTCGGCGACGCTGCCAGGGGGCAGGACGCCGCCGACCACCGAGCGCGAGTTAACAAAGCTATTGTCGCCCACCTCGGCGCCCGGCTGCAGGAAGACCCCCGCAGCGCACCAGACATAGTCGCCAATACTCACCGGCCCGAAGCGCACCCAGTAGCCCTCGGTAAAGGGCAGAAATGAGCCGTGGGTGTAGACCATACAGCGGGCGCCCAGGGCGCTCCAGCGACCGATGCGCACCTCCTCCTCGGTGTTAATCAGGCACTGAGGCCCGATGTAGCTATGCTCGCCCAGGCGCAGCCCTCTGGCCCCATAGACCAAGGTGAAGCTGCTGACGAGTGCGTAGCGACCGACCGCGATATCGCCATCGCAGCGGATCAGGGTGAGCGGCCGGATCGCGCAGCGGTCGCCGAGGCTGATGTGGCGCCCCATAAGGCTGGCGAACCAGCCGATATGGACGTGGCGCCCTACCTGAGCCCCGCAGCAGGTTCGCAGCACCCACGGCTTGAGGGCTGGCGGCAGCACGAAGAGCAGGGCGAAGATCAGGGTGCGTAGCGACATAGGCTTAGTGGGGCATCCCCGCTGGTGCGGCGGCGGGCTCGAGGCCTGAGCTGGCCCGCTCGATCTGGGCTTGGCGCCGGCCCCAGTGGGCCGCGATCTCGCCCGGCGTGGCGAACCAAACATCGCCGCGTGCAAACAGCTCCGCCCACAGCGCGCTGTAGGTGGCGGCCCAGTCGGGGAAGAGGGTTGCATCGAAGACATAGTCGTGGACATCGACCAGCAGCAGGCCACCCTGGCCGGCGGCTGTGGCGGCCAGATCGCGCAGGAGGGCCTGCCGGTCGCCAGGGTTATCGGCGCGCTGGCCGAACAGGTGGTCGTCCATCCACGCTGTTGGCAGCTGTAGCGTGCGCAGCGCCCTGCGCTGCCCCTGGTGCCACGGATAGAACGGCCAGCTCGATCCGCGGCGCCAGCCGAGATAGCGGTTGTGGGTCAGCGAGGCATCGTAGGCGAAGCCCGCCTGCTCGTGGAGCAGCAAGGTGGCCTCGGGGCGCTGCGGGTCGAGGTGCCAATAGTGGTGGCGATTGCCGGCGATCGGCTGCCCGCTGGCGACCGAGAGGGCGGCCCGCTCGCCGGCCAGCTTGGCGGCGTCGGTGTGGGCGAGGTAGCTGGCGTGGAGCCCGATCTCCCAGCCCTCGGCGGCCAGTTCGCGAAACAGGGCGCGGAAGGGCGGCGCGCTGATGTCGTAGAAGGGGTCGGGGAGGCCTGTGGCGTACTCGCGCAGCGAGCCCTGGCGTGCCACGAAGTAGAAGGCCGAGCGGGCGCCGAAGCGGCGCTCGAGCTCCAGCCACGAGCGAAAATGCCAGTGGCTATGCCCGCCGCAGGCCACAGCCGCAGCCGGGCGCAGGCCGGCCACCCCCTGGCGGGCCAGGATGCGCAGCGGCTCGAGCCAGCGGATAATCTGCGGGTAGTCGACATCGTGGCCGCAGGCGGCGGCGAGGGCCGCACCATTGGGCCAGCGCGGCGCCCCTGCCGGGAAGCCCAGCTCGGCGAACTGCCGCTCGAGGCCTGCGCCGACCGCCGAGGCGAGCGCCTGGCGCAGGGCGCCGTGGGCCAGGGTCGGCGTGCCGGTCAGGTCGAGGTAGCCGTGCTTGCCACGCGGGCGCTGGCCCTCCTCCTGGCCGGTCAGCAGCCAGAAGGCGTCGAAGATCAGGTCGCGCTCGATGATCAGCTGGCCGTTCTGGAGCGTGAGCGCAGGGTTGTGGCCGCGCTCGCCCTCGAAGCGGGGCCGCGCCCAGCCTGGCCCCTGCTCGACGCCGGCGAGCATGAACATGCCGGGGCGGGCCCAGCGCTCAGGCGCCGCTCGCACAAGCAGGCGGGCGGGCGGCGCCGCCGCAGGGTCGGCCGTATAGGCAAGATCGACCGGCTCGCCGCCCCACGGCTCCTCGGCCCAGGCGTAGCCCATGCCCGCCAGTAGGGTACGCCAGACGTAACTCACCTCGGGCCTGAACGGCTCAAGCGCCGGATCGATCGCGATTGACAGCTTCATATCCATCCCATCAGCTGCGCCTGAGAGGTTCGCCTGGCCTGGGGCGCCCACAAGGGGCGCCGTTACGCCCCTGGGGCTACCCGTCATTTTCGCTTGGACGGCGCCCTAAGCCTTGCGCATCTTCTTGAAGCGGGCGCTATGCTGGTCGTGCGCGCTGATCGTAATCTTCACCGGCACCTTGTAGGCCGCCAGACGCTCGGCGCAGAAGGCCCGCACCCGGCGCTTCAGCGGGGCGAGCTCCTCGGGCTCGAACAGCGTGAGCCGCGCGGTCACGATATTACCTGTGATCGGGTTGGCCTCGCCGACGACAGCGGCGTCGCGCACATTCGTCAGCTGTAGCAGCACGCTCTCGACCTCGGCCGGATAGACCTTCTGGCCACCCACATTGATGATCTCGCTGCGGCGACCAAGGATGCGGATATAGTCGCCGTCCACCTCGACAGCGTCCTGGGTATTCATCCAGCCCTCGGCGTCGAAGGGGCTGGGCGCGTTCAGGTAGCCGAGCATGGCCGAGCGGGCGCGCACCCAGAGGAGGCCGTCGACGACCTTGGTTTCGAAGCCCTCGCCGCCGACCTTCACCCAGAGCGAGCCCGAGTCCTTCGACTTAGAGCGCAGGATGCCCAGCTCGGAGAGGCCGTAGGTCTGGAGCAGCTGCACCTGCGGGAAGAGCTCGTGCAGGCGCCGCAGCGTGCTCTCGGGCATCACCTCGGTGCCGTAGGTGATCAGCTCGAGCGAGCTGAGATCATGCCGCGTGTAGGCCTCGGAGATCAGCAGCAGGTTGAGAAAGGTCGGCGAGGTGGGCAGAGCCTGCACGTTATGTGCAGCAATCGCCTGGCAGACCAGCTCGGGATCGCGCGAGGGCACGGCCACGGCGACGCCGCCATTGGCCAGGGTGTAGCAGAGCGTATTGACCCCGCCGATGTGGTCGAGCAGCAGAAAGGTGAGGGTGACGCGGGCGTGGCGCGGCAGCTGAAACTTCTCGAGCAGCGGCGTGAAGTTATGCAGGGCCGCCTTGCTCGTGCCGGTTGAGCCCGAAGAGAAGAGCACGAGGCCGGGGTGGGCGCCGTCGATCAGCTGGCGGGTGAGGGGGTTTTCCACCTGGGTTGGCCGCCGCTCGATACGCCAGCCGTCCTTGGCGTCGAGGCTGACCACAACCTGCACCTCGGCGATGCGCAGAAACTCCTCGCGGTGGGCCTCCACCGACTTCGTGAGCGGCACAACGATCGCGCTGCGGTCGATCAGGGCTAGCAGCAGGCTCACGGCGTTCGGCGAGTAGTCGCCCTCGAGCGAGACCACCTGGCCTTGCCCCACATCGTGGCGGCTCAGCTCGGCCTGCCAGACAGCCACGCGCTCAAGCAGCTCGCCATAGCTGTAGGGCCGGTCGCCCCAGACAATTGCGGTGCGCTCGGGCCACTGGCCCATGCGCTCAAGCAGCCACTGGACGCTCATCAGCCTCCCCCCCCAAGGTAGATCACCTGGCCGGTAATATAGTCGCTCTCTGGCCTGACGAAAAAGTCCACCACATTGGACACATCGGCGAAGGTGCCAAGGCGGCGCACGGCGAGGCTAGCGACGATCTGCTGGATCTTCTCGGCGGGCACGCCGCGGATCAGGTCGGTCTCGATCGGCGTCGGCCCGAGCGCATTGACAGTAATGCCAAAAGGCGCCAGCTCTTTGGCCAGGATCCTGGTGAGCATCTCGACGGCGCTCTTCGAGGCGGCGTAGATCGCCTCACCCTCGAGGCGCAGTGGCACCGCGATCGTGCTGAAGTTGATGATTCGCCCATACTTGCGGCGGCGCATCAGCTTGGCGGCCTCGCGGCAAACCAGGAAGCTCCCCACCACATTGGTGGACAGGAGTCGGGTGAGGGTGGCGGCCGGGACGAGCAGAGCGTGGTTCATCGAGGCGATCCCGGCATTGTTGATCGCGATATCGAGGCGACCGTGGCGGCGCTGGATCGACCCGCACACGGCACGCACCTGGGCCTCATCGGTTACGTCAACCAGGTGATGCGTATAACCGGCGAGCTCCCAATCGGGCGCCGTGCGCGAGCAGCCCTCGACGCGGGCGCCGCGGCGAACGAAGTGCTCGGCCAGGGCGCGGCCGATGCCCTTGCGGGCGCCGGTGATCAGCACCACCTCTGCCTCAGCCACGGGCCAGCTCCTCGCCGATCAGCGCCTCGAGGTAGGCGACGAGGCTGCCAACCGTGCGGAACGGGCTGCTCCGCTGCGACATAGCCCGATCGTCTGCGAGGGTCAGGGCGACGCCGAGCTCCTCCTCGACCCGTTGCTCGAGGTCGACGATCAGGGTGACAAGGGCGAGCGAGTCGAGCACGGCATGCTTGCCGACCAGGCCGGTCGCCTCGTCGAGCGTGGCAGGCATGGGGCGCTCACTCTGCTCGATCACCTCGCGCAGGCCGGCGACGACGAGCTGTTGCAGGGCTGCACGGTCCGGTGACTGGATCCGCATTGGGCTGGCTTCCTCTATCTGTGGGTGTTATCTGAGCGTGACGACAACAAGCTGATCAACCATGGCGGCCTCAGGCCCGCTGGCAGGCGAGATACGGAAGAAAAAGTCTATGCTCGCCCTTCGCTGCGCCAAACGGCAGCGGCAGCGGCGTGCCGTCGGTCGGGGCTGCTGGGAACGCCAGCGAGCTCGTAGATCCTATTCCGGCGCAGCTGCGGGGCGTCGGCGCGGCGCTGGGGCTGACGCTGGGGCTGACGCTGGGGCTGACGCTGGGGCTCGTGCTAGGGCTCGTGCTGGGGCCGACACTGGGGCTCGTGCTGGGGCCGACACTGGGGCTCGTGCTGGGGCCGACACTGGGGCTCGTGCTGGGCGAAGGGTTCGGGTTGGAGCCAAACGGGGTCTCGGCAGACCAATGCTGTGCGGCCCCGCCGCCACGCGGGTTGAGCGTGCCGCCGCTCGGCCCGCCGGCCGCCCCCGAGGCATCGCCAACAGCGGTGCCGGTCCCCTCGTCGAAGCGATAGAGCGCCACCGTGTTCGCATCGGCTGCGTGGGGCGCGCTCGGTCGCGTGAAGCTGGCGCTGTAACGCGCTATGCTTGAAATGCGCACATCATCGAGGAGACCGTTGTAGTAGAGGCTGCCAGCGTAATCGTGCTTCTCGGCGCCGAAGACGAGGTATGGGTCACTCTCGGGCCAGCTGGTGGCGCGATTGGTCCGATAGTCAACGCGCCCTGCTGGGCCTTGCTGACTCACATCGAGGGCGCCATCGACGAAGATGCGCAGCTGGCCATCGTCGACACGCGTGACAGCGATATGGTGCCAGGCGCTGTCGGTGACGGCCTTTGTGCCGACAGCCAGGGCGTCATTGACGCCGAAGACGACACGACCAGCGCAGACTGCGACTCCGTAATCGCCATAATCGCCCGCGCCGAAGACATCGCGGTCGACAATGATATTGCCGTAATACCAGCCCGCGCCACAGGCACCCGCCGCGTTATTCGCTGCGCTAGCCTGCATCCAGAACTCGATCGTGAAGCCGCCGCCCACATTCACCGGGCGCGACGCTGTGATCTGCCCATTGCTGATCGGCCCAAGCGGGATCTTCACCCGGTCGAGATCGCTGGAGCTCGAGCCGTAGAAGCGCAGCGAGGAGCCGCCCTCGGCCTTGGTCGCGCGCGGGCCCACGAGATCTGCGCTCAGGGCCAGGCCGATGGTCAGCGCGGCGGACAGCAGGGCACGCCGGAGCTGTAGATGTCTTCGCAGCATAGAATCCCTTTGCCGAGCTGTGCCAACGCCACCGTGCGGCCATTAACCGCACGAGCGCCAGCGTAGGCCGGCTACAATCGCGATGCCCAGCACGGCAGCGGCCGCCAGCCAGGCGAACAGCAGCGTGTCCATTGCATCGGCTGGCGGCGGCGACTCTGCCGAGGTCTTCGTGCCTACCGCCACAGAGGTCGGCGCAACTGGCGTCGCAGCGGGGCGTGGCTCGGGCGCAGCTGCGGTCAGTGCTGGCTCGGGGACAACCGCTACAGGCAGGGCCGTCGCCGTCGCAAGTGCCGCCGTTGGCTCAGCGGGCAGGGCCGTCGC
>Ga0105044_10001975_pt1 | contig 27829 bp, 23 predicted proteins | sample MAT01_FD_78092 | JGI IMG/M metagenome (GOLD analysis project Ga0105044, IMG submission 78092) | Freshwater microbial communities from Lake Fryxell liftoff mats and glacier meltwater in Antarctica - MAT-01 | ecosystem: Environmental > Aquatic > Freshwater > Ice > Liftoff microbial mat | place... | reverse complement strand
CGGAGTTAAAGGCCGACAGGCCGAGGCTGCGGGCGCAGCCGAGCCCATTCCGCTGGGAAGTTCAATTCAACCTCAGCCTCGACCCCGTGACCGCGCGCGAGTTCCACGACGAGACGTTGCCGCAAGAGGGCGCGAAGACCGCGCACTTCTGTTCCATGAAGATCACCGAAGACGTCCGCAGATACGCCGCGGAGCAGGGGATCGCCGACGAAGAAGCGCTCAAGCAAGGCATGGAAGCGACGAGCAAGGAATTCGTGGGGAAGGGTTCTGAGGTTTACTCCCAAGCCTGATTCTGGTATCCATCCCACATGATTCAGCCGGAACAATTGGTTGAAGGCGAATGGGCGGAGTGGTACCGGCTCACGCCTGTGCAACGTTGGTTGGAGAGCGAGAAACTCTGGCAGACTTATCTCGCGCTCGGAGGCTCACTTGATCCCGAACCCGATACGCAAAGTCCTTTCTTCGATGCGCAAGCACCGCGTTCGCGCCCTGCTCATGGGCGGGCAGGCGTGCGTGTTCTACGGCGCGGCCGAGTTTAGCCGCAACACCGATCTGGCCATCGTCGCCGATGCGGCCAATCTGGCCCGGCTACGGAGGGCGTTGGACGATTTGCAGGCAGAAGTCATTGCCGCTCCACCCTTCGAGTTGAAATATTTGCGGCGCGGGCACGCCATCCATTTTCGCTGCCAACACCCGGAAGCCTTGCGGATGCGTGTGGACGTGATGGCGAAGATGCGCGGGGTGGCGGCGGTTCCACAACTTTGGAAACGGCGAACGTCCATCGAGCTTCCCGACGGAACACGGTGCGATCTGCTTTCGTTGCCCGACCTCGTGCAGGCGAAGAAAACCCAGCGAGACAAGGACTGGCCGATGATTCGGCGTCTTGTCGAGGCGCACTATTTTGAGAATCAGGACCAGGCCACTACGGCGCAGATCAAGTTCTGGCTCCGGGAGCTACGCACGCCGGAATTACTGGTCGAAGTCGCACGGAAACACCGGCTGCTTTGTCGTCGCTTCGCTGCGGCACGGCCTTTACTCGCGCCGGCGGCATGTGGTGAAATGTCCAAGATTGAGGTCGGCTTACTCGTGGAAGAACGAGTGATTCGCGGACAGGATCGACGCTATTGGGTGCCCTTGCGTGAGGAGCTGCAAAAACTCAGACACGACCGTTGATGACCCCACTGTCAGCTCGCGGTGCGGGAGCGGTGATGCAGGAGACTTGCCGGTAAGTAAAGGAATTCGAAAATGGAAATCAAACGAAATGGTTCACAGCTTTCTCGGAAGGGGCCGGCCGACTGGTTTACCGGCACGGTTTGCTTCGATCCCTTATTTGAATCACCGGCACCCGCCCGCGCTAACGGCCTTTGTGTCACGTTCGAACCCGGCGCGCGGACGGATTGGCACACGCATCCGCTTGGGCAAACGTTGATCGTCACCTACGGCTGTGGTCGAGTCCAACGCTGGGGTGACCCGGTCGAGGAAATCCGGCCGGGCGACGTGGTGTGGATTGCGCCCGGCGAGAAACATTGGCACGGCGCCGCTCCCACCACGGCCATGACGCACATTGCCATTCAGGAACAGCTCGCCGGTAGGGCGGTTGACTGGTTGGAGAAGGTCAGCGACGAACAGTACCAACCGCGATGAAGCCCTTCCAAGGTTACCATCTCATCAAGCCGGAAGACCTGCACTGGCGGGCGTCCAACCTGATGAAAATCCCGAACGCGGATTTTCTGGAGCGGACCGGGAGCGAGAATCTCGGCGCGCGGCTCTGGCGGTTGCCGTCGAAGAGTGCCAACACGCTGCACAAGCACATCCGAGCGGAGGAGTTTTATTTCGTGCTCGAAGGGGTGGGGCGCATGCGCGTAGGCGCCGGGACGTTGACGGTGCCAAAATACGGCGGCGCGCTGGTCGGGCCTGACCAGTTGCGACGGGTGTTCAACGACACCGACGCCGAGGTGCTCTGGCTCATCACGGGCGCGCCGGAGGAGCTGGAATTCCTGCAAGGCTCAAAATCTCATTTGGACCTCAATCTCTTCTACCCGGTCGACCCGGCGCAATTGCCCAAGGAACTCACCGGCGTGGAATGGCCACGGAAGAATTGATCGTGGATAGTGCCCGTGGGTTAGGGCCTGGTCGTCTTGGATTCTTGGGTCTTGGTGACCGTGCCGTCGGCTGACTTGGTGACCGTGTTTTCCTTCGACTTAACCGTCCCGTCGTCGCGGGTGCTGCTACTCTCAGTCTTGGAAACCGTGCGATCGCACCCAACCACCAAAAATGACAATGCCAAAGCTGCTGTTGCTGCCAGGAATATTGTTTTACGATTTTTCATTTGTTGCTGCTTTCTTTTTCGCGATGTTACGCGCTTGCCTTGTGTGGCGTTTTTGTTTTGGATGGCGAAATATTCACCATCGTCTTGCGAGTGATAGTAGGCGACAGACCGGCCGTTGACTATGGGGTGTTCACCCTACTCGCCGCCCCACCGGAGGCCCGATCCCGTCACCAGTTCCTCATCCCAGTTCTGTTCACAAGTCAGCGAAGTAGGGTTCTACCCCATAGCCGGTGACTGACCGTGCGGCTAGTCTGGCCGGATGAAAAAACTTATCGTTTCCTGCCTCGCCATCACTGTCATCGCCTTCATTTCCGGCTGCGCTTCGGATGAAACGCACCGCAGAACCACCACGACGCAACAGACCACGCAACCCGGTCCCGTCACCACGACGACTACGGACACCCACACCAAATAACCTTGGTGCGGACGGGGGGCAGTCCGAGACGTAGAGCGCCTTGCCGGTGATCCAGGCTTAATCTGCTGACGCGTGGAAGGCTGTCGCCGTAGCGATGCACTGCGGTTGATCTTGCCGAAATACGCCGAGGTGCTCTGGCTCATTGTCGGCGCACCGAAGGAACTGGAATTCCTTCAAGGCTAAAAATCCCAGATCGACCTCTCGCTCATCTAACCGGTCGACCCCGAGAAGTTTCCCAAGGAACTCGCCGGCGTGGAGTGACCACCCGAAGGGCGAGGGGAGAACCCGCTGCGGACGCGCTAATCGCGGAGGACGGTTCTGAAGTTTACTCCCAAGCGTGATTTCGGTATCCATGTGGCATGATTCAACCGGAATATTTGGTTGAAAGCAAGAGGCCGAGGGATACCGGCTCACGTCCCCGCAACGCTGGTTCGAGGGCGAGAAACTCAGGTAAACTTATCGCGCGCTCGGAAGCTCACCTGATCTCGAGACCGATACGCAAAGTCCTTTCTGCGATGCGCGCGCGGCTGGGTGAGGGAAATTCCTCGGCAGCGTCATGACTCAGTTCTTCAAATGGTGGAGGCGGTGGGAGTTGAACCCACGTCCCTTGCAATGTCAACGTGTGCGCCTACATGCTTGTTTCACCTTTGGGTCTCGCCCGGCGGACTGCCGATGAACGGGCCATCCGACGCGCCAGCCTGCATGTATTATTTCGCCCGCCGGCCCGCAGACTCAACCGGTAGACTAACCGCTAGTGTCGTCCGTTCCGGTTAGCGGTGTCGCCGGGCGGACGTCGCAGTCAGTTAAGCTGCGAGAGCGAGTTCTTCGTTCGCTTTTATTTTTTTGTCCGGTGTTTAACGAGGCCTCCGAACCACCTCGGCATGCCGCCCACGCCCACTTCACAAAGTCGAAACCATTTCGCCCCCGGAAAAGTTGCGTTAAACGCACCGCGACTATGCTGCCAGTCGCCGCCGAAAGCAAGCGGCGGGTGGATTTCGTGGAAAAGAGGTTGATTCGGTGACGTGCCCCCTCCAGAATCAGGCGTGGTTGGGGGGCGCAGTTGAAACACCTGATTGAACGATATTCACGAGTTTTGTGGTTCGCACTCGCGACGGCAGCGGTACCGGCGTGGGCCGATTCGACTTCCGTGGTGACCATTTCGGAGGAGAACGATCTGTTTACTCCTGAACGCACGGACAATCATTACACGCAGGGGTTGAAGATTTCGTTGTTCAGTGGGGAAGTCGGCTTTTCCAATTTGGTGGAAACGCTGAATCGCGGGTTGCCGGCAGTGGGGCTGAACGTGGACGCCAGCCGGGTGGGATGGGTGATTTTGGGGCAGCAAATCTACACGCCTGGCCAGTTGGCGTTGCGTGATCCTGACCCGCTCGACCGGCCGTATGCCGGGTGGCTGTATTCGGGGGTGTTTTTTCAGCGCGCGAGTTCGCCATTGGACCGACTGCCGGTGTTGGAAAGTTTTGAAGTGAATTTGGGCATGGTGGGGCCGGCGTCGTTGGCTGCGCAGAGTCAGAAAACCGTTCACCGCTGGAATACCTCCAGCACGTTTCCGCGGGGGTGGGATCATCAGTTGCGAAACGAGCCGGGGCTGGTGCTCAAGTACGCGCGGTTGTGGCGCGTGGCCGTGAACGACGAAAGCAGCCGGTATGTGGATTTGGTGCCCCGGGTGGGAGCGGCCGTGGGTAATGTGCTGACGGCTGCCGGCGCGGGGGCCACGTTGCGGGTGGGGTATGAGTTGCCGCAGGATTTTGGTTTGCCGCTGAATGACTCTTTTGTACCGGCAACGGCGGCGTTTGAGGCGCCGCCGCCGCGTTGGGGATTTTATTTGTTTGGTGGGCTGGGCGGGCGGGCGGTGGCGCGGAATATTTTTCTCGATGGTAACAGCTTTCGTGATGGGCCGAGCGTGGAGAAGAATCTTTTTGTGGCGGATTTGAGTTACGGGGTAGTGCTCGCGTTCGGACGTAATTTCTCGTTGAGCTATACGCATGTGACCCGGACGGAGGAGTTCAAGGGGCAGAAGGGGCAGGACGTGTTTGGGTCCATTACCGGCACGGTGCGGTTGGCGTTCTAGCCGGCAAAGTCTGAAATTGACGCCGGCGGGGGTTTCTCCCAGAATCCCGGCATGGATAACACAGCACAGCTCTTGGCCGGCAAGACCGGCATCGTTTTCGGTGTAGCCAGTAAACGTTCCATTGCGTGGGCGATCGCAAAGGCGTGGCAGGAGGCGGGGGCGCGGCTCGCGTTTACGTATCAGGGCGAGCGGCTCAAGGAGAACGTGGAGGAATTGGTCGGCACTTTCGGGGCCGGTACGCCCTTGTATCCTTGTGACGTGACGCGTGACGAGGACATTGCGCGGGTGTTTGAGCAGGTGGGCAAAGATTTCGGGAAGTTGGATATGGTGTTGCATTCGATGGCCTTCGCGCCGAAGGAGGCGTTGGAGGGGACGTTCTTGAATACGTCGCGCGAGGCGTTTCGGATGGCGCATGATGTGAGTGCGTATTCGTTGGTGGCATTGGCGCGGGCGGCGGCGCCGCTGATGTCGGAGGGTGGATCCATCATCGCCATGAGTTACTATGGGGCGGTGAAAGTGGTGCCGCATTACAACGTCATGGGCGTCGCGAAAGCCGCGTTGGAGGCGAGCGTTCGGTATCTGGCGTATGATTTGGGACCGCAGAAGATCCGCGTGAACGCGATCAGTGCCGGCCCCGTGAATACGTTGGCGGCGCGGGGGATTGCCGGCTTCACGCAGATGTTGAAGCACTACGAGGAGCGCTCACCGCTGAAGCGGAACATCGAACCTCGCGAGCTTGGTTCTACCGGGTTATTTCTTGCCAGCGAGATGTCCACCGGCATGACGGGACAAGTCCTGTACGTAGATTCTGGCTACGAAATCATGGGCATGTAACCGGCCGGCCAAGCTGATTTTGGCCAAAGTTGTGACGGTGGGGAGGTCGCTCACGATTTCGTCCACTCCGTTCGCTCGCCTGACATGTCCAATCTGCTGATGTCGTTGGCAGACGGTGCCTTGACAGTCGTCCAGTTAGTCACTATGAACATGTTCTGGTAGATGGCTTGCGGCATGCTGAACACTCCGAAGGTGACGGTTGACATGTCGCAAGCGTAGTTGAACATGGCTAAAGCAAAAATCTTGGTGCTCGATCAGGACATCACATGGACGTTGTCTGTGTCGGAGGTCTTAATCAAGGATGACTATGAGGTTTTTTCAGCCAACCGGGCTTCCGATGCTCTGTTGCTGTTGCAAGTTCGGAGCGCGGATTTGCTCATCGCCGATGTGAATCTGCCTGACACCGACCCGGCTTCGTTGCTGGAACAGATTCGCCAGTTGCATCCCAATATCCTAGTCCTCGTTTGCACCGCCAAACCGACATTCCAACAGGCGGTTGAGGCGACCAAAATGGGGGTGTTCGATTACCGCGAGAAGGCGGTCAGTCCCGACGGAATCCTAGGGATCCGCGAAGCCGTCAATCGGGCGCTGCAGGAACGTAACCGCCAAGCGCCCACGTCGCCGGTGTCGGATGCGAACCAGCGTGGGCTGTTGGCCGTGGTGCCGGCGCAGGGGTTCTATGGGATTGTCAGCCAAGACCCGCAGATGCGGGACATCTTCGAGTTGATCCAGACGATTGCCGACAGCACGGCGAACGTATTGGTTTTCGGTGAGACCGGCACGGGCAAGGAATTGGTGGCGCGGGCGATTCATGGGGCCAGCAACCGGCACGGCAAACCGCTGGTGACGATGGATTGCTCGGCGCTCGCGCGGGAGTTGTTGGAGAGCGAACTGTTTGGTCACGAGAAGGGGGCTTTTACCGGCGCGAGCGACCGGCACATTGGCCGGTTCGAGCGCGCGAATGGCGGGACGCTGTTCCTCGACGAAATCGCGAACATTGATCTGGGGGTCCAAGCCAAGTTGTTGCGCGTGCTCCAAACGCGAACTTTCGAGCGTGTCGGCGGCCAGAAATCAATTTCGGTGGATGTGCGGATTGTCGCCGCCACGAATCATCCGCTCGAAGATTTGGTCAGCTCCGGCAAGTTCCGCGAGGATCTGTATCACCGGCTGAACGTCGTGCAGATCAACCTCCCGCCGTTGCGCGAGCGTATCGGCGACGTGCCGCTGCTCGCCATGGAATTTTTGCGTCGGTTCGCCAAGCAGAACAACAAGGACGTGCGCGGGTTCACGGATGCGGCCGTCACGGCGTTGAACGCATATCGGTGGTCGGGCAACATCCGTGAGCTGGAAAACGTCGTTCTCCAAGCTGTTGTGCTGGGCCGGCAGTCGTTGATTGATGTCACGGATTTGGCAAAGCGCGTCACGCAAGCCGCTCAAGCCGTCGCCCCCTCGGTCAAGCTGGCCGCCCAACTGGAAGAGCCGGAAAAACAAATCCTTATCAACGCCATTCGTCAGCATGGCGGCAACATCAAGCGCACGGCCGAGATGTTGGAAATCAGTCGGACTACGCTCTACGCGAAGTTGAAGAAGTACCAGATTGATCCCGACGCCATCCGCTGATGTTACGGGCGGTTGGGTTGCAGGAGTCCCTGCACGGTCTGGAGCAGATTCTCACGCTCGGCGGCCCGGGCTTTCTGATCAGCGCGTGACCGCGCCAACTGCCATTCGCGCCATTCTTGATCGTCCCGCGATGAATCGAACAGTCCGCCGAGACGAATGGGCGTAGTCGGTCCCGGCTCAGCGAGTGCAGCGGCTGCCGGTGGGGGCGGCACGGGGACGGGCCGGGAAGGAGTGAGCCAAGCCGTGAGTGGTGAGTAGGGACTGAGAAGAGAAATGGGACGGGGCGCGCCGGCAGCGGGGGCAATCACGCCAGCCGGTAGCGCAATGGGTTGGCGGTGGGCGGCGGCTGGTCGAGCAGCGGTTGCCGGCACGGGCAGGGGAATCACGGCAGAGATAGCCGGCTCGACGACCTCCGCCGCAGTTTCTCGAATGGAGACCGCAGTGGGTTGCGCGGTCGCAGGCGGCGCCTCGATTTCCACCGTAGGCGGCAGCGCTTTGTCTTGAACCGGCAATGGGGCGTGTGCCGATGTGGGCGATGGCCGTGACGGAGCAGCGGATGGGAAAACTTCCTCAGTCGCCTGTGTCGGCAATCCAGTCACCGGCGGCTGCGTTGTGCGACAGCCGGCGGTGAGCAGGGCGCACAGGCCCATCACGGCTACGGATCGAATGATCATGGAAGTGCCAGCGCCGTGCCGGTCGCGGGGGACTGGCGGACGTTGACAGTGAACTGGGCTTCCCGGTCGGAGACGAAGGATTTTTCGACGAGCACTTCGGACACGCCGGTCGGGGCGCTGGTGCTGAGCGTGGTGCGCAGGCGTTCGATCAGCGAATCATAATCCAACGTGTCGGCGCACCGGTCGAGGAGTTGACCGCCGAGGCCGGTCGCGTCCACGGCGCCGAGGTTGGCGAGGACTTGCAGCGCGGTCGGTTGGAGCCGGTCTTTGAAGCGGTCTGATTGATAGGTGTAATCGGCGGCGATGGAAATTTGGTTGTCCGCCGTTGGTTGCAGGGTCAGCACGAGATTGAAATCCACATAGCGCTGGAGCTGCTGGTGCCGGAGTTGGGCAGCGGAATTCTTCGGTAGGCCGGTAAAGAACCGTGCCGCGTCCAACCACACGCTGGCGACTCCGCTGCGGATGAGGGCGCGTTCCGGCAATTTATCGGCGGTGGCCGGACGTGCCGTGGCGAGACAGGCTTGCATCTCGGTCTCGACGATCGGAGCAGCGGCATCACCTTCCAACTCGACGAGCAACACTGCGGAATCGTTGGCCAGTCCGAACGTGAAAAATCCGCCTTCCGGATCAAGGTACCGGCCGCGTCCGAAACGAATCATCGCTCGGCCGCGAGCCGTGGAGGGGGAGTTTTCGGGGCGCAATGCGGTGCTGATTTGGTCAGCCATCCGGGCGAGCGCGGCTTCGGCGGCGGCGGGGTCGTTGACGCGGGCGACGAGACCGGCCAGCATCACGGGGCGGTCGGTCGTGGATTTCTTGTTGGGGAACTTGGCGAAGGCGTACACATCGGCCTGCGGATCGAATCCGCTCTTGAGGAGTTCGCCCAGCGCGTCGGTCAGTACTCGGCCGGGGACGGCACCGAGATGACTCGCGAGCAGGTCGGGGTTGCGCCATTGGGCGGGGCGAAGCGTGATGACGGCAAAGCTGTTGCCGGGCACCAGCGTCGCGTGTTTGGATTGCGAGGCTTGCCGGAGTGCGTTGACTCCATAGTAAGCGCCGACCGCGATTCCGCCGGTGCCAAATGTGAGGAGCACAATGCTGAGGCCGACGTTGGTTAAGCGTGACCGGCTCACACCGTTGCCGGTTACGGCCCCTTCGCCTGTGGGCGCCATGAGCGGGGAGGGGCGATGCCGCCGGTCGCGGATGAGGGCGACGTTAAAACCGACTGCGAGGCAGACCGCCAGTGGATCGAAGACGATCACCAATGCCAAGGTCAGCCATTTCACGATGCTATCGGCTTGCGCATCAAACGCGCGGGCGACAAACCGGTAGGAACCGATGTCGGTGCCGGCAACCTGCTCGCGGCGATGTTGAATCTGATCGTTGTTGCTGCGGATACGTTGGTAGAGGGATTCGATGGCGGTGCTGCTCGTGCTGGTGGTAGTCAGCCCGAGCGTTTGCAGGGCGGCTACCTGTTGCTCAATTTGCGCTGTGCCGTCGAGCTGCGACTGGCGCAATTGTTTTTCCTCGGCGTCGAGAGCCGCCCACCCGGTGTCGAATTGTTGGCGGATGGTGGCGGTCTCTTTGTCAGCGGCGCTGATGTTTTTATCAAGTTCCGCCCGGAGGGTTTCCTGCCGGTCGCGGTGTTGGGTGATCTGGGCGGCGAGCGTTTCGCGTTGGGTGGTTTGTTGCTCGCGGAGTTCCTGACCTTTCTTGATGCTATCGGCTTTGAAAAAGCCGGGGCCACCTTGTTTGGTGTAGGCATCCACGGCGCGGTCGAGAACAGCCAGTTGATCGTTGAGGCCGGCAATGACGGTGTCTTCCGTGGCGAGCGCCTTGGTCACGGAGTCGTTGCGGCTGGCGAGCTGCTGCGCGCCGGTTTGGAGATCGCGGTCACGGGTGGCTTGCGCGCCGGTCCGTTTTTCTTGGATGCGCGTGAGCGCCTGGTCGAGCGAGGTGTTGGCGGTGGTGATGCGGACTTGCAGACTGGCGAGGCTTTCACGACCGCTGTCGGTGGCTTTGTTGAGTTGACCGCGCGCGGCATCAATCTGGTGCTGGGTATCGGCATTTTCCTTTTCCAGCATGACGATTTGGTCTTCGAGCGCGGTGACTTGCGTATGGGTTCGCTCGTAAGCTCGGGCGAGATACCCGTAATTGCCGAGCGACGTGATCCCGATCAAGATGACGACCGCAATTAGCAGATAGACGCGCAGCGCCCCGCTGATGTCCCGCCAGTACCGGTAGAGAAACGAAGCGGCGACGAGTTTGCCGACTTCGAGACTGGCCGCCATAATCATGACGGCGGTGGCCGAGCCGATAAACAACAAGCCCAGACCTTTGACCGAGAAGAATGCCGAGCAACCGGCAATGAAGAGCGCAGCTACGCCAATGATATATTTGAAACCCGATGGCAGAGATATGGCGTCATCTCCCCCGCGGGGGTCCCCTTGAACACGCATGGTACATCCTCCTTGTGACGCGACGCATAGCAGAACCGCCGGGATGCGTCAATCAAACTTCGCGTTGCGGAACGTCACGGGGCGCATGGCAAGTTTTGAACGACGGGTTTGGAATCGCGCTCCGGACAACCTTAAGCTTGAACTCCAAATGAGGGAAACGTTCAGGCTTCAGCCTGCGTTCTCAGCGGTGCGTATAGATTACGGCGACATCGTCGCGATGGGCTTCGCGCCACTCGGGGCTTAACGCCAGCAGCGCGTTGAGCGGGTGTTTGACGGGCAGAATCGTCCAGCCCACGCCATACTTCACCAACACGTCAGCCCAGCCGGCTTTCACCTCGTCCACTTCGTCGAACTCCTCCATCAACTCGGCGCCGTAAAAATCGTTGCGTCCGTCCACGAAGACTTTGCGCTCCGGCATCGCCAGCATGAGGTAGCCGCCCCAGCCGTAGTCGTTGAACATCTCGCCGGCGACGGCAGTGGGTTCATTCCGCAAAAATTCCACTGCCGCGACAGGAAACCGGTCGGGCAAGACATCGGTGGCCGGTCGGAACGCAAACCAAATTGCCAAGGCGGCCACGGGGGCGGCGAAGCCCGTGCGGCTGCGTGTTCCCAGCCGGGTCGAGAGGGGGCGGAAGCGCTGGAGCCACGGCAGGTTCGTGAGCTGTTCCGCGATGATCGGGATGATGCAGAGGGTGAAGATGGGGATGTTGCGCGCGGCCCGCAGTGCGAAGAACAGCCAGACGATGATCAGCACCAAGTCGGTGGCGCGGAGTTTGGGGCGGGCGAGGAAGAGCATGAGGAAGAGCGTGAGCAAGAGGAGGAGAAAACCGTGCATGCCGGCGGAGTGAAAATTCGGTGAGCGAAATTCGTTGGCGTAGGCGGCGAGGGTGGGCGATTGGAGAAATTGAAGGACTTGCAGGTGGAGATTCCAGCCGTTGGGATTGACGAATGAGGCGAGCAGACAGGCCAGACCGATGCCAGTCAGCGCTTTGAGATGAGAGCGGTCTGTAAACAACGCGCCCAACCAAAAGCAGCCAATCAAAACAAAGCCGGTGAAAAACGCGCCATGGAGATTCGTCCAGACGAGCATGAGCACCGGCAGGAGCCAGAGTTGTTTGCCTTCGCGCAGTTTCCAGAGGAAAGCCACGGTCAGGACATGGGTGAACAGATGCGGCCGGGCGAGCCAGTGATGGGACATCGAGAAGGCGGCCAGCAGCACCAGACCGGTGGCGAGCACCAAGTCGCAGCCCTCGCGCAGCAAGAGCCGGTGAAGCAACCAGAGCGTGGTCGCGATCAGTGCGGCACCCAGCAGGACGGCGCCATTCCAGCCCAGCGCGATACCGGCGGCGGCGAAGACGATCTCGCTAAGCCATTCCTTGGAGATCAATGGCGTGCCGAACTTGGTGTGCGAGAATTGTTCAGTGCGGATGACTTCGCGGTGCTCGATCATCCAGTTGCCGATGCGCCAGTGCAAAGCCGGGTCGCCGTCGGCGCTGATCAAGACGAGTCGCCAGTCGGAGAACGTGAGCGCGAGAAAGAAGACCATCCAGATGACGGCGCTCAGCGATGGACGGAGAGTGGTGGGCGTGCTCATCGCCGGTAAATGGTGGCGGTTTCGTCGCGGTGGATTTCGCGCCAGCCTTTGAGTGGGAGGGCGCGATTGAGTTCGTGTGCGGTGGGCATCAGCGTCCATGTGACATGATGTTTTTCGAGGGCGTCGTACCAATTGGGTCGCAGGTGGGTGGTGTCGTCGAATTCGCGGACGAGCGCTTCGCCATAGAAATCGGCGCGGCCATCCACGAAGACTTTGTGTTCGGGCAGCGCGACGAGCAGGTAGCCGCCCCAGAGATATTGGTTGAACATGGGGCCGGTGAAGTCGGCGGGATTGTTTTTGATGAACGCAACCGCGGCGACAGGAAACTTATCGGTCGGCATCGCGGTGGGCCGGGGGATGAACACGATGAAGGCCGCGGCGGCGACGATGACCGCTGGCCAGCCCCGCAGTGCCAACCACGGTTGCGTGCGGGCACGCCAACGGGCCGGCAACACTGCCGTCAGCGGCGCCGCGAGAATCGGCGTGACGAGTACAGCGAAGATGGGGATGTTGCGAACCGAGTAGAGCGCAAAGTAGCCCCACGCGATCAGCAGGATCATTTCGTGGGCGGCGAACCGGGGACGGAGGAGGGCGAGTGTGAGGATGATGCCGAAGAGGAGTAGGAGAAAGCCGGCAAAGGCGGCGTTGTGAAAATTGGTGGAGGTGTATTCGGCGAGCCAGCCGGTGAAAAATTTGTTCCGGACAAAGGTGAGGTTGTGGAGGTGGAGTTGGTAGCCGGCGGGATTGGCCAGCGAGGTGAACCCGCACAGCAGCCCGGTCAGGGTGTACGCGCGGACTTTTTGCCAATCGCGCTCGACGACGGCGCCGAGCCAGTAGCAGCCCAACGTGAAGAAGCCGACAAGAAATGCGCCGTGGAGATTCACCCATAACCCGGTCAGCAACGCGAGCGTGAGCAGCAGTGTCGTGCGGGAGGTTTTTCCGTTTTGGTACCGGCGCAGGCAGACGTTCCAGGGGACGAGGAGCAGGAGCGTGAAGAGGTGCGGACGCGCGATCCAGTGAGTGACCGCCGCCCACGTAGCGAGGATGGTCAGGCCGGTGGCGATCAGCAGGTCACTGCCTTCGGTGATCATTTGCCGGTGGAGCCACGCGAAAGTGGTTGCGATCAGCAGCGCTCCCACCAGCGCCACGCCGGCCAGTCCGTCCCAGCGGCCGGCGACGGCGAAAAGGAGTTGCGTGAGCCATTCCTTGGAAATGATCGGCTCACCCGGATGAGTGTGGGAGAACACGTCGTGATTGAGTAGTTGCCGGTGTTGGAGCATCCACTCGCCGCTTGCCCAGTGCATATAGGTGTCACCATCGGCGCTGACCATCGCCTCCCGCCACTCGCCGGTGCAAAGGACCGCGAGGAAGATAAACCACAACCAGGCGGTCAAAGAGGGCAACCACTGCGGGTGGACGCGAGCCTCGTTGGGTTTCATGACGGGGGAGAGTAGGGAGTCTGCGAATAATGTTCAATGTCGAACTCCGCGATTCCCTGTGATACCACACAGCGCATGATCAACACGGAGCAGCCTGCGGCGCGTCGCGACTGGTTCATCGCGGCCGTTTTCTTCCTCGCCGGGTTGAGCTTGTTCGCGCCGCTGCGGACGCGATACGCGTATTTGTGGGATAGCGTCGAGTTCGCGGAAGCGATCCGCGATTATGATGTCGGCCTCAGTCAACCGCATCCGCCGGGGTATTTCTTGTATGTGATGTTGGGACGCGCGGTGAATCTGGTGGTCGGTGATCCCCACGCCAGTTTGGTATGGCTCAGCGTGGTGGCGGGGGCGGCTTTGGTGGCGGTGCTGTATTTGTTGGGGACAGAGTTGTTTGGACGGCGCGCCGGCGGAATCGCCGGCGGACTGGCACTGACGAGTCCGTTGGTCTGGTTTTATAGCTGCGTGGCGTTGACCTATTTGGTGGATGCGTTTTTGGTGTGTGTGCTGGTGTGGTGGTGTTGGCGGTGCCGGCAGCGGGGCGGCAACCGGTGGGATGCGGTCGGGTTGGGATTGTTGTTGGGCATCATCAGCGGGGTCCGGCAACAGTCGTTATTTGGTCTGGCGCCGTTGGTCGGGCTAACGCTGTGGAGCTTCCCCCGGCAACGGTTGATGAACACCGGCCTAGCACTGGCGACGTGCGCGTTGGTGGTGGGAATTTGGGTCGTCAGCATGCTTCACCTGACGGGCGGTTGGGAAGTTTACAGCGGGGGCTTGCGTCAGATCGCTCAATTTCATGCGCACAAAACGTTTGCGCGCGGCGGCATCCAAGCTTTGACGTGGAATGTTTTCTTCGCCGCGTTGTTTTGCCTGAACGCGCTGTTCCTGGCCGCGCTGGCCGTACCGGCGGCGGGGCGAATGCCGGGGACGCGGGTGGTGCTGTGGTGGATCGTGCCGGTGTTTCTGTTGGCGGTGGCGGTGGGCTACACGGAAGCACCGGGACATGTCTTCACCTACCTGCCGGGATTGATCTTGTTGGCGGGAGCCGGGCTGGCGCGTTGGCGGCAATGGATGCCCGCGCTCGTGATCGGTGCCAATCTGTTTGTCTTTCTCGCTTGGCCGCCGGCATGGGATGGCGCGTTGTGGGGGACAATCCCCACGGCGCGCGGGTTGCGCGGGCATGATGAGTTGATCGCCAAAACGGTGGCGCTCGTACGCGCCCAATATGACCCGGCGGAAACCATCCTGTTACATCAAGATGGCGATTTATTTTTTGGACTGCGGCATTTTCAAATGCACCTGCCGGAATTCGCGAACTATCGCATTGACCCGGATGAGGCGATGATTGCGCCACCCGGGAAACCGTTGCTGCGAACGCTTGCGGGCCGCATGGAATTCGTGGCGGCAGTGCCGGCGGATGGTTGGCGAGTTGCGTTGCATGTGGTGCCACCCGGCCGTGAAGCGACGGCGATCAACGGGCAAGAAGTGGCCGGGTCGGATGGTCGCTTGTTTGAAGAGCGACGTTGATGTGAAAGTGTCCAACTGTTGGACATTTACTTACCTCACATGTACGAACTGCTTGCCAAAAACCATTTGGGAGAGAGAAAGGCCCGGCGTGTGAATTCCACCAATCCATTGATAAACAAGCGTTTATATTTCAATTTCGCTCGTACTGCGCCGCTGGCACGAAAACTGGTTATTCTACCCGTACTAACACAAGCAAGGGAGGTGATTTCATGAAGCAGATGAAGAAAATGGTGCGCAAGTTGAAGGGTCAATCGGGTCAAAGTTTGGTTGAGTACGCACTCATCCTCGCGTTGATTTCCGTGGTGGCCATTGTGGTGCTCAAAGGCGTCGGCACGAACGTCAACACGAAGCTCGGCAGCGTCAGCAGCAACTTGAACTAACGTCGTATTTACCACGAAGAGGGAAACAAGCGTTCAGCTTGTTTCCCTTTTTGTTTTTCGTCGCGTGGCCGCTTGTGATAGTTTCCGCCATCGCAGGTTCGGAACATGCCCATGGAAAATATCACCGCTACCAATCCCTTTCGCGAAGGACTCACCACTCGGCGTGTGGCCGAACCGTGCGCCCTCGTCATTTTCGGTGCCACGGGCGATCTCACCGGCCGCAAGCTGCTGCCGGCGATTTACAATCTCGCTCACGAAGGTCTCTTGCCGGCCGGCTTCGCCATCATCGGGTTTGCCCGGCGGGCCAAATCAACGGAACAATTTCGCGCCGAATTGCGGGAAGCCGTCGTGGCTGGGTCGCGGTTTCAACCCATCAACGAAGCCGTCTGGAATGCGCTGGCGCAGGGGATTTATTATCTGCCCGGCGATTACAAGAACCCGGCGGACTTCGCGACGCTCGACCAATTGCTGCAAGTGGTGGATCGCGAGCGCGGCACGGCCGGCAACCGGCTGTTTTACATGGCCACGCCGCCGGGGCAGTTTGCGGAGATTATCTCGTCGCTCGGCGCTGCCGGTCTCAATCGTCCCACGAGCCGTTTGGTCATTGAGAAACCATTTGGTCGCAGCCTCGAAACCGCGCGCGAGTTGAACCGCTCGCTCACGCAGGTGTTTGCCGAATCGCAGATCTACCGGATTGATCATTATCTCGGCAAAGAGACGGTGCAAAACATCCTGGTGTTGCGGTTCGCGAACGAAATTTTTGAACATCTGTGGAACCAGAAATATGTGGATCACGTCCAGATGACCGTCGCAGAAACACTCGGGGTCGAGGCGCGCGGCGGTTATTACGACCAATCCGGCGCCCTGCGCGACATGGTGCAGAATCACATGATGCAGTTGCTCGCGCTCGTGGCCATGGAGCCGCCCACCTCGCTGGAAGCGGAAGTCATTCGCGATGAAAAGGTGAAAGTCTTGCGTGCCATCCGTCCCATCCCCTTGGAACAGGTCTCGCAGTTTGCCGTGCGCGGCCAGTACATGCGCGGTTCGCAGGCGGGGAAGCTGGTGCCGGGGTACTTGGAAGAAAAGGATGTGCCGGCGTCGTCGCGCACGGAGACGTTCGTGGCGATGAAACTCTTCATTGATAACTGGCGCTGGGCCGGCGTGCCATTCTATCTCCGCCACGGGAAACGACTGCCGAAACGGGCGGCGGAAATTGCGATTCAATTCAAATCGCCACCGGCGGTCTTGTTTGCGGCGGAGTGCGCCGCACCATTGGAAACCAACGTGCTCGTCATCCGGCTCCAGCCGGACGAGGGCATCTCCATTCGGATGAACGCCAAAGTGCCCGGCAACGCGGTCAACATCCAACCCGTCAAAATGGAATTCCGCTACGGCGGCAGTTTCGGCGCCCGCTCGCCAGATGCGTATGAACGGTTGCTCTACGACGCCATCACGGCGGATTCGACGCTCTTCATTCGTGGCGACGAAGCGGAACGATCCTGGCAGATCATGGATAGTTTGCTGACCGGGTGGCAGACCGCGCCCAAACCCTTCGACTACGAAGCCGGCACGTGGGGACCGGCGGAGGCAGAAGCCTTCATCACGCAGGATGGCCGACAATGGCGCCGACCGTAACCAACAGTTTGGAATCCTTCGCCGCCGGCGCGGAAACCGCGGTGGATGTCGCGCAGATTGAGCGGCAACTCGCGGAACTGTGGCAACTGGCGGCCGAGTCCGATACGGCCGCCGTCACGCGGGCCTGTCTGTTCAACCTCGTGGCGATCTGCGACACCGAGGCCGCGCGCGACCGCGCCACCGAGACCATCCGTATTGTCACCAGCCGGCATCCCTGCCGGGCCATCGTCCTATTGGCGCAGCCGGCCGCGACGACCGACGAACTGGCGGCTTCCATCACGGCCCATTGTCACCTCGCGGGCGGAGGCGGGAAACAAGTTTGCTGCGAACAAATTTCCATTCACGCCACCGGGCGCAGCGTCGCGCAACTGGCCGGCGCGGTGTTGCCTTTGTTGGAATCGGATTTGCCGACGATCAATTGGTGGTTGGGCGATTTTCTCGAAACGCCGCTCTTGTTTCGCCGGCTGTGTGGCGTGGCGGACCGGGTGTTTTTTGACACGTCCACCTGGCCGGCAGCACCGGCTCGATTGGTGCAGTTGGCGGCGGCAATGAATGAACAGCGCCAGTGTGTGTTCTGTGATTTGAGTTGGACCCGACTCGAATTTTGGCGGCGGATGACGGCCGAGATGTTCGATCCGCCCGAATGCGCGGCCGAAGTGAGCCGGCTCCAATCCGCCGAGATTATCTATGGCGATGGACCCGGGGCGCAGTTGCGCGCTTGGTTGTACGGCGGCTGGTTGGCCACGCAACTCGGGTGGTCGGCACCGGACGCGGTCGCCCGCTTGACCTTCGAACAACGGGAGGAGCCGGACACCAGCGGCTGTGGGATCACGATGGTGACGATTCGCAGCGCGGCGGCCCAATTTATCGTCCGCAAGAATTACGGCGAGCAAGTCGCCAGCACCGTGGTGCACATGCCCGATGCCTGTGGCCTGCCGCGCAAGCGCGCGTTTTGGCCAACCGACGACGCGGCGTTGCTCTCGCAAGAATTGGACGCGATGCGCCGCGACTCGTTGTACGCTCGCGTGCTGGCGTTGACGGTGGAGCTAACAGCCGCCGCCCGTTCGTAATTTTCCCAGCCCGCTGCCGCCTCCCGGCTTGACCGTGGCACCGCGAATTGGTTTAGTCAGCGACACTATGGCGATGATTCCCTTGGAAGATTTCTATCAGGACGTGGTGGGCAAAGTGCAACGCGGCCGGCAACTCACCGATGACGCGATTGCGTCCCAGAGTGGTGTGACGGTGGCGGATTGGGTGGCGCTCAAATCAGGCAAATTTGACGAAGCGACCGCTCGCAAGGTCGCGCCCGTCCTCGGCTTGGGAGCCGCTGCGCTCGTGGCCCACGGCCAGCAGGCCTGGTATCCGCAGCCGGTGAAACTTGATGGCTTGGCGCAGTTCAACACCCCTTTTGAGGACATGACCGTCAACGCGTACCTCATCTGGAATCCGCGAACGAAGAACGCCTGCGCCTTTGATACCGGCGCGACCAGTGGGCCGATATTGAAATTCGCGAAGGAACACGGGCTGACCATCCGGCTGATTCTCCTGACCCACACCCACGGTGATCACATCGCCGATTTGGAACGACTGCGCGAAGACACCGGTGCGGAAGTCTTTATTTCGGAATTGGAGTCAGTACCCGGTGCGGAACAATTCAAGGAAGGTCGCACGTGGGACGATGGCGACGGCTTGAAGATGGAAGCGCGTAGCACGACCGGCCATTCCAAGGGCGGCACGACCTATTACATCACCGGTCTCGCCCAGCCGGTCGCGGTGGTGGGCGATTCGATTTTCGCCAGCAGCATGGGCGGTGGGGCGGTGTCGTTTGTCGACGCACTCCGCAACAATCAGACGAAAATTATGACGCTACCGGCCAACACCATCATTTGTCCCGGCCACGGCCCGCTCACCACCGTGGGCGAGGAGAAGTTGCACAACCCGTTTTTCGCCAAATAATCAACAGGAGATCACACATGGAACGCATTGGATTTGTCGGAGTCGGTCGCATGGGCGCCAACATGGCGCGCCGTTTGCAAGAAGTGGGCTATCCGGTCACGGCGGTTTACGACGTGCGAACGGCTGCGGCGGAGGAATTGGCCAAGGAAATCGGCGCGACCGCCTACACCAAACTGGCGGACGTGACCGCGCAGGCGGACGTGATCATCACGGTCGTGGTGGATGACAAATCGCAATTACAGGTGTTCACCAACAAGAAAGACAACTTGCTGATCGGCGCGAAGGGAAAAATCTTCGTCAACTGCGCGACCATTTCACCGGCGACCCACGTGAAGGTGGAGCAACTCGCCAAGAAAGCCGGCGCGCAAACGCTGGAAGGCTGCATGGCCTCCTCCATCAACCAAGCGCGCGCGGGGACGCTCTACCTGATGTGCGCCGGCGCGAAGCCCACATTCGAAAACGTGAAACCGATCCTCACCAAGCTCAGCGACGAGGGCAAATTGATGCGCTACATCGGCTCCGCCGGGCAAGCCGCGCAGGTCAAAGCACTCGTCAACATGGTGATGAACATCAACACCGCCGGTCTCGCCGAAGGCTTGGGCCTCGGCGCGGCGTTGGGACTGGATCTCAAGACGCTCATGGAAGTGTTCTCCCAGACCGGCGCCAACAGTCGCGTCCTCGCCACCGATGGCGAAGACATGCTGAACCGGGATCACGCGTGTTTCTTCAGCGCCGCCCACGCCGCCAAAGATTCCGGCATCGCGCTCGGCCTCGGCAAAAAGGCGAAACTGAATCTCCCCCTCGCCACCGCCACCTTCCAGCAATACACCAAGCTGGTAAAAGTCGGCTTGGGAGAACTCGACAAGTCCGGCATTGCCGAACTGACGTTCAAAGGTCGCGGCCCAAAGAAAAAGCGCTAAGCCGCGAACAGTTGGCTTTCGATCACGTCCAAGCCTTCCTGCAGTTGCTCGTCCGTCGTGACGAGCGGCGTCAGGAACCGCAAACAGTTGCCATGCGTGCCGGCGTGGATGACGATGACGCCATTTTCGTAACACCGCTTCACGAGTTGCGTGACAAATTCCTTGGCGGGTTCTTTCGTTTGCCGATCCCGCACGAACTCCACGGCGATCATCGCGCCCAAACCGCGGACGTCGCCAATCAGCGGCAGCCGTTTTTGCCAAGCCAATGCCCGGCTCCGGATGATCTGCCCGATCTGTTCCGCGCGTGCCGGTAGATTTGCTCGTTCCATCTCGGCGATGGTCGCCAACGCCGCCGCGCAGGCGAGGGGATTGCCGCCATATGTTCCGCCCAGTCCGCCCACGTGGACGCTGTTCATCACTTCGGCGCGCCCGGTCACGGCGGACAACGGCAAACCGGCGGCCAATGATTTCGCGGTCGTGATGAGATCCGGCTCAATAGCGAAATGTTCCGCCGCGAACATTCGTCCCGTCCGGCCGAAGCCCGTCTGGATTTCATCCGCAATGAAGAGAATGCCGTTCTCCCGACAAAACCGGACCAACTCTTGCACGTACGTTTTGGGTGGGACGACAAAGCCGCCTTCGCCGAGCACCAACTCCATCCACACACACGCCACTTGCCGGGGATCCACATGCGTTTGGAAGAACTCGCGAAAATCACCGCCCTCGTTCCGGTACTCGTAAGGATACGGCAGCCGGTACACCTCGGGAGCGAACGGACCAAAACCGTATTTGTAGGGCATAACCTTGCTCGTCAGCGACATTCCCAACAACGTCCGGCCGGCAAACCCGTGTTCGAACGTCACCACGGCCGGCCGCTTGGTGTAATAACGCGCGATTTTCACCGCGTTCTCGACCGCCTCCGCGCCGCTGTTCACCAGCAACGTCATCTTCGGAAACGCGCCCGGCGTGATCGCATTCAACTTCTCCGCGAGCGCGACGTACGGCTCGTACAACTCGCAATGGAAACAGGTGTGCAGAAATTTCTCCGCCTGCGCCACCACCGCCGCGACCACCTGCGGATGCGAATGGCCGATGTTCAACACACCAATCCCGCCGGCAAAATCGAGAAACGTATTCCCGTCCACATCCGTCACCGCCGCGCCGGTGGCGTGAGCGGCCACGATGGGGGTCACGTGAAACGGGCCTTGCGGCACGGCGATTTTACGCCGGGCCATGAGGGCCTGCGCTTGGGGGCCGGGAATGGCGGTTTGCAACGCGATGGTTTTCATAACACCAAAATTCTACCCGCGAACCGGCGGGATTGCACAAAGAATTAGCCGCGCCTGGCCCATCGCAACTTGGCCGATCCCGACCGGGGATTGTCGCGCCGCTCCGCCGGGCTGGGACGAATGACTTCCTCTGCGATCGCTGCGTACGAGCCGGCCAGCTTCCCAGATTCAAACGCCTTTTTTACCCGGCGATCCTCGCCCGAATGAAACGTCAACACCGCCACCCGGCCGCCGGGATTTAGACACGCCGGCACGATCCGCAACCAGGCATCCAACGCGGATAGCTCATCATTCACCGCAATGCGCAACGCCTGAAACACCCGGCGCACCGTATCATCATCTCCCCCGGCGTTGCGAACCGCCTCGGCCAGTTGTCGGGTGGTGGTGACGCTTTGACCGGCCAGCAGCCTGGCGAGCGAGGTGGCATTTGGCTCGTCCGCATTCTCGGTGAGCAACGCGGCTAGTTTGGTCGGCGTGGTTCGCTGGAGCAACGCACTGGCGGGTTGGCCGCGCTGCGGATTCATTCGCATATCGAGCGGCCCGTCGGCTTTCATCGTGAAACCGCGCGCCGGGTCGTCGAGTTGCATGGAGGAAACGCCGAGGTCGGCGAGAATCACGTCCGCCCCGGTCAGTTGTTCCGCTACGAGAACTTTGGGCAGCCCGGCGAAGTTGCTGTGATGCGCCACAAATCCATCACCGGCCAAGCGGGCTGCTGTTTTGGGCAACTCGACTGGATCCACATCCAACCCAATCAACCGACCACCCGGCTGTACCCGTCGCCACAATTCCCGCGCGTGTCCGCCGTATCCCAACGTGCAATCCACGGCAACCTCGCCGGGCTGGGGAGTGAGAACTTCCAGAATCTCCGTCACCATGATTGGGCGGTGCATCCCCGCCGGAGTTTTACCGGCGGCGAGGACTTTCGCCACCGTGTCCGCATAACGCGCCCCGGCGTGTTCTTTGTATTTGTGTTCGAACCGGCGCGGATATTTGCCGTCATACCGCGGGCGGCGGCGGTGAATAGGGGGTGTGCTTTCGTCGGACATCAGCGGTGGCGACTGTAATCCCACCGGCGACCGGAAGCCAGCGCGGAGGGAAATTATAGCCGCGGCGCGTCCGGCTGGGCAGTGAGAATCTGTTCAGGCCGGAGGAGGTACCGGCCTTGATGGCGTTGGGGGGATTTGAACAGATGACTGTCCCAGCGAGGACGCGCCGACGGCTTACTTTGCGTCGAAAACCGACTACCGAAGAAGAAAATTGGACGCTGGCCCGCCGTGCTCGGAAGTTCTGCGCGCCCCGCGCAGCCGGTCACACGGCCAACCCCAAGCCCAGCGTCCGAATGGAGAAAATTCGTATTCATTCTGATGCGTACGAATCGGCGAGTTGGAGTACCTCGCCAAAGTTGAGTGGTTTCTCGAGGACCCGGTCCGCGCGCACGGCTTCGGCTTGTTCCTCAAGCTCGGGTCCTACATAGCCGGTACAGATGATGATGTGCGCTTGCGGATTTAATTCTTTGATGCGTTGCGTTAATTCGAGGCCGGACATTCCGGGGAGATTCACGTCCACGAAAGCGAGATCCACCGGGTTGTGCTGGAGAAATTCAAGGGCGCCGCGTGCGGTATCACATGTTTCAATGCTGCGGGTCGGCGAACGCAAAACCTCGGCGAGGATTTCGCAGATCGCGGTCTCATCATCTACGATCAAGACCCGGTACACACTCGCGGTTGTTTTGGTGATGGTTGCCGTTTCCATTGTGATTCCTGAAACTTGATTTAGCAGTGGGTATGCCAGCGAGATTGGCGAGCACCGGCAGAGAGCCGAAAAAGGCAGAAAACCTCGGTAAACAGTGGGTTTTGACGGGGAGCCGACTCACGCCGGGTGAGATAAGCTGGCGCTTCCACCGATGAGAAATTCGCCCGTAACTGTCCGGGCTAATGCCACAACTGCGAATGGCCGGGATTACTTCGCAAACACGGCGCGAATAAACTCGTCGCCGTGGACCAAACCAAAGCTGCCAGCGGCGCAGCTTTGCTCATCGTAGCGTTCCACGGCGTCGGGCGCGCGGCGCGGGTCGCGAATGAGGAACGGAACCGCGTCGCGAACGTGGATGCGTTTTTCAACCGGCGTGGGATGATCTGGCAAGACCGCCACGATGGTCTGCGACAAATCCACACCGGCCAAGATGGGGCCAATCAGCCGGGCATCGAGGTCTTCGATGGTTTTGATCTTCAACTCCAGATTGCCCTCGTGACCGGCTTCGTCGGGCGCCTCGACATGCACGTAGCAGAAGTCGTGGCGTTGGAGCGCGGCGAGCGCCGCGGCTGCTTTCCCTTCGTAATTCGTGTTCCACAAACCCGTCGCGCCGGGGACCACGATTTTCTCCAAGCCGGCATACACGCCGATGCCGTGAATCAAATCCACCGCAGAGATCACGGCGCCGGTCACGCCAAAGCGGTCGGGGAACGTCCACATCTTCGGGCGTTTGCCGGGCGACCACAACCAGATCGAGTTGCCGGGATCTTGGCCGGCGGCGCGCCGGCGTTGGTTGACGGGGTGGTCTTGGAGAATTGGCCAGGACCGGCGGGTCAAGTCGTTGAGTAAATCAGCAGTCGCTTGCGCGGCCGGTACCTGTGGACGAATCAAGAGCGGCTCGGCCGGTTCGTCGGGATGATCGTGCGGTGGGGTGCAATCCAACCGGGGATCAAGATTCTTGCCGACGAACAAGTGGCGGTAGCTGACGCCGGTGTAAAAATTCAGGCCGGGGCCGCCGATTTGTTGCTGCAAGGTTTTGAGCAATTCGTCCGATTCGGCGGAGGTGATGTGGCCGGCGCTGTGGTTTTTGATGCGACCGTCCGGGTGCAGGCAAATCAGGTTGCAGCGCATGCCGATTTCGTCATCGCGAATGTCCACGCCCATACTCGCCGCTTCGAGCACGCCCCGGCCTTGGAGAACTTGCCGGGGATCGTAGCCCATGACGGCGAGGTTTGCGGCTTCGCTGCCGGTCGGCACGTCATCTTCGATGGTCTTGAACAAACCCGACCGGCCTTCGCGGGCGAGCCGGTCCATGTTCGGTTTGCGGGCGGCCTGCAGCGGAGTTTTGCCGCCGAGCTTCGCGATGGGATAATCCGCCATGCCATCGCCGAGAATGATGATGTATTTCATGCGTAGTGTGCGAGGAGGTACGCGCGGAATTGGGAGTAATCAACGGGCAGCCGGTCGTAATCCTCGGGCAACGAGTCCAACGCGGCAAGCGCCGGCGGAACGGTCGGCGAGAATCCGAGCACCCGTTGGATTTCGTCCGGAAATTTGGCCGGATGAGCGGTCTCCAAGACGACAGCCGGGTCATCGCCCAGCGGTTCGGTCGCGAGGTAATCGAGCAAGCCTCGCCAGCCAACCGCGCCATGCGGTTCCAGGAGGAGCCGGTGTTGTTGCCAGGCTTGTTGGATGGTCGCGCGGGTTTGTTCATCGGAGACGGAGGTGGAAAATAAGTCGCGCCGCAGCCGGGTCATATCGGGTGCCCGGTGCACGGCGCCGGTCTCGTCCATCTGGCCGCCGTACACGGCGACGAGCCGGGCCAGATTGCTGGGGTGGCCGACGTTCATGGCGTTGGAGAGGCAATTGCGCGATGGTTCGATTTTCGCGTACTGGCCGGTCGCGAGGAAGCGCGGAAACTCGTCGTTGCCATTCACCGGCACGACCAGCCGGCGGATGCGCAATCCCATTTGCCCGGCGAACACCGCGCCCATCATGTCGCCAAAGTTGCCGGACGGCACCGCGAACACGACCGGCTCCCCGACCTGCGCGGCGGCGTGGAAATAGTACACCGCCTGCGGGAGCAGCCGGCCGATGTTGATCGAATTCGCGGACGACAATGCGAGCCCGGCCAGCGCAGGATCGGCAAACGCGCGTTTCACGAGCGCCTGACAATCATCGAATTTGCCGGCCACGGCGATGGAGCGGATGTTGTCGCGTAACGTCGTCATCTGCTGGCGTTGCCGGTCGCTGACTTCCGTGATGGGGAAAAGCACCAGCACGCGGATACCCGGCACGCCGTGAAACGCGTTGGCAACCGCAGAGCCGGTGTCGCCGCTTGTGGCGGTGAGGATGGTGAGTTGGCCGCCGGTTTCGCGCACGAAACGGCCGATGAGGCGCGCCATGATGCGCGCGGCGAAATCTTTGAAGGAGGCAGTCGGACCGCGATCCAGTCGCAGCACGTGGACCCGGTCGTGCACGTGTTCGACCGGCACTTCGAAATTGTAAGCGTCGTGGCACGCCGCGTGGAGCGTATCGTCGTCAAGAATGCCGGCGGTGAATCGTCGCAGCACTTCAAAGGCGATGTCCGGATAGGATTTGCCGGTCACTTCCGACACGGTGAGTCGCGGGAACGATTCCGGCAGGTATAATCCCCGGTCCGGAGCTTGGCCGCGCAGGAGCGCCTCCCGCAGGTTGACGGGCGGCGACTTGCCATTGGTGCTGTGAAAACGAAGCATCGGCGCGCAGAGTAGCGCGGTGGTCGCCGCCAAGTCAACTGATTGACTTGGCCGGGGCGCTGATGCTAAATGGCGGCCATGAGACGACCCACTGTCACGGTGCGGGTGCCGGCTTCGACGAGTAATCTCGGACCGGGGTTTGACACGTTGGGCATCGCGCTCAAGCTGCACAATCAGATTTCCATTCGCGAGACTGACGGAACCGCGGTTGAATTGGTGGGGGCCACGCCGGGGAAGGATTCGCCGCGCGCACAGGCGATGGCGCGGGAGGCGGTGGCGGTGTTTTTTCAGCGGAGCAAAATCAAACCCCACGGCGTCCAGATCGAGGTCAAGGGTGAGGTGCCGGTCTCGCGGGGGCTGGGGTCAAGTGTGACGGTGCGGTTGGGGGTGTTGTTTGCGTTGAACGAAATCAATGGCCGGCCGCTGGCGGCGACGGCGATGTTGGACGCGGTGACGGAGTTGGAAGGGCACCCCGATAACGCGGCGCCGGCATTGTACGGCGGTTTTGTCGTGTCGGGTGTCGTGCAGGGTGTGGTGCGGTACCGACGGTTCAATGTGCCGGCGTCGCTCAAGTTTGTGTGTTGCGTCCCGGAGTTCGAGGTGCCGACGGAGCAGGCGCGGGCGTTGTTGCCCCGGCAAGTGCCATTGCGAGACGCGATTGAAAATCTGAATCGGGCCGCGTTGTTGACCGCGACGTTCGCCACCGGCGAGTTTTCGCTGTTGCGCGGTTTGTTCGATGACAAGTTGCACCAGCCGTACCGGCTGAAGTTGGTGCCGCAACTGGATGAGGCAATCGCCAATGGCGTGGCGGCCGGGGCGCTCGGTGGTTGGTTGAGTGGATCCGGCTCAGCCGTGATGTGCCTGACGGAACACAAGGAGAAGGACGTGGCCGAGGCGATGGCAAAAGCGTTTGCCCGTGAGCACATCGCCTGCGAGACGCACATCCTCGTGGCGGACAACGATGGCACGCGCGTGAAGCGCGCTTGATACGCGGCGGCGCGAGCGTGCTCGCGAGCGGATGCAAAACGATGGCCTCGTCAGGAGCCTCGGCCGACCGGATTAGGTTTTTGCCAGCGACCGGAAGTAGCTGAGATTTTCGAGTTCGATGGCGAGGTTGACGCTGCTGACGACGACGTTGCTGGGGACGTGCAGGACGGTGGGGGCGAAATTGAGGATGGCCGTCACGCCGGCACCGATCAGGCGGTTGGTGACATCTTGCGCGGTGAGGCTGGGGACGGTGATGATTGCCATTTTGATTTGATGGTGGCGGATGAAGTGTTCGAGTTTGTCGAGGTGGTAGATCGGCTGGCCAAATTCGCCGCGGCGTTTGCGTTTGATGTCCACATCGAAGCCGGCCACGATCTCGAATGCTTCTTTGGAAAACCCGCGGTAGGCGAGCAAGGCCGCGCCTAGATTACCCACACCAACGAGGACGACGGCCTGGAATTTTTTACGCCCCAACACCTCCGCCACCCGGTCGCGCAGCGTTGCGCCGTCATACCCCAAACCGCGCGTGCCGAAGTGGCCGAAGAAGGTGAGGTCTTTGCGGAGTTGGGTCGGTTTCACACCGGCGGCGGCGGCTAATGCCTGGCTGGAGACGGTGCGCACGCCGTTGTCGAAGAGTTGTTCGAGGCAACGCAGATAGACGCTGAGCCGGTACACACTCTTTTTGGGGACCATCGTTTTCATGCTGTCAGCGGGCAGAGTTTACGGGTTGGTGGGCAATGTGTCAAAAGCCTGCTGCGCGGTGGCGAGGAGCCGGTGGGCGTTTTGGTTGGATGGATTGGTGGCGACCGCACGCTGCAAGTGGGGCAGGGCGTCGGCCGGGCGGCCAGCGTCCAAGAGCAGCGCGCCGAAATTTAATCGCAGATCAGCGTAGTCGGGAGCGATCTCCAGTAGTCGCTGGCATTGGTCAATCGCGGCGTCGCGCGCGGCCGGTGTGGGGATGCGGGCGAGTACGCCGGCCAGGAAGTAGCGGGTCTCGATGCGAAAGGGTAGGATGTTCAGTGCGTTTTCCGCACCGGCGATGGCGTCGGCCGGATTACCACGCCGGTCAGCGAGGCGCGCTTGCCGGTCCCACCAATCGGCGCGCAGTGGATTCCAGCAGCCGGCGAGGAAGAGCCAGATGGCGAGCAGACCGGCTCCCGCAGCGAGTGCGAGTCGTGGGAAACGAGCCGGCGAAATG
>Ga0105044_10001970_pt1 | contig 27873 bp, 22 predicted proteins | sample MAT01_FD_78092 | JGI IMG/M metagenome (GOLD analysis project Ga0105044, IMG submission 78092) | Freshwater microbial communities from Lake Fryxell liftoff mats and glacier meltwater in Antarctica - MAT-01 | ecosystem: Environmental > Aquatic > Freshwater > Ice > Liftoff microbial mat | place... | reverse complement strand
CAAGGCCGAGTTCGTGCTGGGCTTCGGCGACGGCCAGCCAGATTCGTCGCCAGGTGTTGAACTTGTGGCGTGGCGACCAGAGCTGGAGCATGGCCGGGCTGGCGTTGCGTTCGGCGAGGGGGGAGGTGTAGGTGTCGTACTTGGTGGTCATCATTGGAACTTCGTTTCAGGCCAGCGACGACCGGAACTCGTCCACGGATAAGCTAGCGTCACGAGTGATCGCGCGAAGGGTGCCGGACTTGAGTTCCTTGTGGTCCGGGACAGTGACTGGCAAGCGCTTGGCATCAGATGGGTGTCGCAGGCGAGGGTGGCTGCCACGTTGCCGCGCGACCTCGTAACGATGCGTGAAAGGGCGGTCACGGCTTGGCGACCGGAGATGACGGGCAGGCCGCTCATGCGGCGACGGTCACCTTGGTGATGATCGAGGCACCCAACTGCGGGACCGATTCATCTCGGGCGGCCATGTCTTCCAAGGTCAGCTTGATCGCGTCATGGATGTTCTTGAGCGATTCCTCGACCGTCTCACCCTGGCTGTAACATCCGGGCAGGACGGGGCACTGCACGAAGTAGCCGCCCTCAGGCTGGAGGAGGAGCACGGCGGGGAATGAGCGACTCATGGCGACATCATAGGGACGCGGCTAGCGGGCGTAGGTTCGCGAGCTCTTCGTAGAGTCCCTGCACGGCGATCTGGTCTCCGGCGTGGAGCATTGTCTGGGGAGACGGAAACAGGGTTGCGGCCTGGGTTTCGAGCCGCTCGATGATTGCGACTCGGTGGGCGGTCATGGCGGCGGCGATGGTGACGCCGTCGAGCGGGCCGCCTTTGCGGATGGTCCAGCGCTGCATGACGACGAGTCGGTTGTCCATGATGACGCTGCTGACGATGTTGGGTTCGACGGCGGCGGTGGCGAAGGCGGGGGCGCTGATCCAGGATTGCGACATTGCGACATGGATGTTGGAGACTCCGGTGATCTTGTCGGCCATGGCTTGGTCGAACATGCGGAGCACGACGCGGACGTGCGGCGCGACACGGCGGGCGTCGAGCGCGATTTCGAGGTTGGAGAGATCGTTGCTGGTGGCGACGATGATGGCGCGGGCCTTGGAGATGCCAGCTTCTTCGAGGAGTGCTTCGCGGCGTGCGTCGCCGAGGATGATGGGCGATCTCTCGGCGCGGACATCGTCGAGGAAGGGTTTGGTGGCGTCCTGCTCGATGACGACGACGCGATGGCCGAGGCGGCGCAGGACTTGGAAGGTGCGGTATCCGAGCTTGCCGAGCCCGACGATGATGACGTGGTCGTGGAGCGATTGGGCCATGATTCTGCACCAGGATTGCTCGGAGAGCCGACGATCGCGGACGAGGCGGGTCAGCTCGACGATGGAGTCGATGATGAACGTGAAGCCGAGGATGGGGACGGCGAAGAAGAGGGCGCGGAGCCAGAGGGAGTCGGGGAAGGCGATGGGCGGCTGGGCGAAGAGGAGGTTCCAGGTGTAGTAGACGCCCTTGATGATGGGGAGTTGAGGTTCTTCGCCGAGAGTGCGGAACATCCATGCTCCGCCGAAGAGAACTCCGAGGAAGAGGGCGATTTGGAGTCCGATGCGGCGGGTGATGGCGCGAGCGAAGCACCACTCGCGCCAGAGGCGGTCGCGCCAGGGCGGGCGGCGCGGGCGGCCGATGTCTAGGTCGGGGATTGATGTGGAGCGGGGGAGTTGGATGGGAGATGATCGCGGATGGAGAGGCGGGGAGCAAGTGGGAGAGATGAGAAGCAGAGCAAGAAGTGGAAAGGAGAAGAATGAAGAAGAGGGAAGGCAGTAGGACAGAGGTTGAAAACCTGTGCCACTAGGTTGGGTAGGGAAGCAGAGGCAGAAGGAGAGGAGAAGGAGAAGCGGAACTGGAATGACGAGCAGAGTTGGAGTGAGAGGCAGAAATGGAATGAGAAACAAGTTTGAATGAGAAGCAGAACTCGAGGTAGAAGCGGACGCGAAGTCAGAAGCTGGAGAACCGAGGTTTAGAAGGGTGGGAGGTCGCTGTCGTCGATGTCTGGGGCGGGGCTGGCGCGTTCGGTGCCGCCGCCGTCGCGGTGGTTCACGATGGGCCCGTTTTTTTTGCCGGGGGCGAAGGATTGGGTTTGGATGGAACCGCCTGGGCTGGCGGCGGCGGCGGAGGGCGATGGATAGTTGTGGAAGTCGGGACGCCCGCCGCCGGATTGGCCGCCGTATCCGCTGGCGTGGTTCTTAAAGCGTGTGGTGTGAGAGTCCCAGGTGAGCTTGACGACGCCGGTGGGGCCGTTGCGTTGTTTGGCGACGATGAGTTCGGCGACGCCGACTTTGTCGGGGTTTTCCTGCGCCCACTCGGGGTTCTGGGTGTGGTAATAGTCCTCGCGGTGGAGGAGGACGATGACGTCGGCGTCCTGCTCGATGGAGCCTGATTCGCGGAGGTCGCTCATGCGTGGGCGGTTTCCTTCGCGTTGCTCGCTGGCGCGGTTGAGCTGGCTGAGGCAGACGACGGGGATGTTGAGTTCGCGGGCGAGGGCTTTGATCTGGCGGCTGATGGTGGAGACTTCGACTTGTCGGCTTTCGCGGGCAGCGCCGGGGGCGGTGAGGAGCTGGAGGTAGTCGACGACGATGGCGCGCACGCCGTGCTGGGCGACGAGGCGGCGTGCGCGGGCGCGGAGGGTGAGCACGGTGAGGTTGGGCGAATCGTCGACGAGCATGGGGGCTTCGCTGAGGATTTGCGAGACGCGCAGGATTTCGCGAAAATCAGAATCGGAGAAATGTCCGCCGCGGAGCTTGTGGGAATCGACGCCCGAGGCGGCGCTGAGGAGTCGTTGGGTGACGGCGGACTTGCTCATTTCGAGGCTGAACACGGCCACGGGGATGCGTTGAGCGTCGGTGGGGGCGTGCTTGGCGGGGTGGCCTCCCATGGCGATCTGCTCGGCGATGTTGAGGGCGAGGGCGGTCTTGCCCATGGATGGGCGGGCGGCGATGACGATCATCTCGCTGGGCTGGAGGCCGCTAAGCATGTCGTCGAGTTCGTGGTAGCCGGTCTGGATTCCGGTGATGCCCTTTCCCTCGGCGTTTTCGAGGCGTTCGATCTCGATCTGCAGGAGTTCGGCGAGTTTTTGGGGGTCGCTGGAGTCGGATTCCTGGGCGATTTCGAAGACGGCCATTTCGGCTCGGTCGAGGACTTCGCGCACGCCGTCGGGCCCGATTTCGGGAGCGTGGTAGGCGTCGTAGAGAATTTGGCCGGAGGCGGCGATGAGGCGTCGGAGCTTGGCTTTTTCGGCGACGATGCGGGCGTAGTGAGGGGCGTTGACGGCGGAGGGGACGCTGTTGGCGAGTTCGACGAGGTAGTCGGGGCCGCCGACGGATTCGAGGATGGCGCGGTCGGGGAGGGCCTCGACGATCTGCACGATGTCGCCGGAGTGGAACTTGTCGTAGACGGTGAGGATGGCCTGGAAGATGGAGCCGTGGACTTCTTTGTAGAAATCTTCGGGCTTGCGAACGAGCGAGAGGACCTCGCCGACGAGGCGGGGTTCGAGCAGCATGGAGCCGAGGAGAGACATTTCGGCTTCGATGGAGTGGGGGGGGAGCTTGTCGAAGAGCTTGTCGAGCTTGACGGCGGCCTCGGCGCCGCGGCGCTTGTTGCGGGGGTTGAAGGAGTTGGATTCGAGCTGGGTCATGGGTGATTGGCGGGCGGTTGGCGGTGGTTCGCTGGATGGTTCGAGGAGAGAATTGCAACGGTACCACCCGGGGGAGCGGTGCGTGGGAGCGTGCGAGAAATTGCCAGCTTTCCCGCAGGTTCTTCGCTCGTTCGGGTGATTGTCGGCTCTATTGTTCAGGACTATGCCACTCGACGACCTCAGCACCCTTCTGGCCAAGTTTGCGATTGGGAAGTTGTTGCCTGAGCCGCTTCCGAGCGAGCCGATGACGATGGCCAAGGAATGGTTTGACCGGGCTCACCAAGAGAAGGTGCAGCCGAATCCGAACGCGATGACGCTGGCGACGGTGGATGCTGACGGCACGCCGTCGGCCCGGATCGTGCTGTGCAAGATGTTCGAGGCGGTGCGTGGGTATCTGGTGTTTTTTACGAACTATGAGGGCCGCAAGGGCGCGGCGCTGGCGGCGCACCCTCGTGCGGCGGCGGTGATGCACTGGGATGCGCTGGACTTGCAGGTTCGGTTTGAGGGGCCGGTGGTGCGGGCTCCGGCGGCGGAGAGCGACGCGTACTTTGCGACGCGTGGGTGGCAGAACCGTCTGGGTGCGTGGTCGAGCGCGCAGAGCCAGCCGATCGAGTCGCGGGCGGCGATGGTGGAGAGGGTGGGTGTGGCGATGGAGAAGCTGGGGCTGAGCGCGACGGACTTGCTGCTCGAGGGCAACGTGGTTTCGATTCCACGTCCGCCGCACTGGGGCGGGTTCCGGCTGTGGCCTGAGCGGGTTGAGCTGTGGCAGGGCGGGACTGGGCGGGTGCATGATCGGGCGGCGTGGACGCGAAGTGTGTCGCCGGTGGCGGGCATGGACGGCGAGTGCGTTGCGGGCGGCTGGTCGGGGACGCGGTTGCAGCCGTGAGCGTTGCTGGGTTGGGTTGTCTGGCAGCGTTGCTGGCGCTGGGTTCTCGGGCGAACGCGGAATCCGAGGCGTGGTGGCTGATGGAGCGACCGATGCCGTGTGTGCCGTCTGTACGGTTTTTTGAGGTTGGCCGTGCAAAATAGGGAATCTTCTCGGTTGACGGGTTGACCGGCGTTCCGGGCTGGCCGAAGTTATGTCTGGAATATTGCGCGTGGGCTCCGGGCGTTGCCTCGGTGGTGGCTCGATTGTGTGAGGGTGGTGAGCGATATGAAACCGCGCAGCGAACTATCCGCGATCGAGATTGAGGAGCTGCACAAGCTTCTGGAAGTTCGTCTGGAGACGGTTGGTGTTCCCACGCAACCGGAAGTGGCGTCGCGGATTTTGGAGCTGGTGGGAAAGGCAGACAGCCAGATCTCGGATTACGCAAAGATCGTTCGGATGGACGCGGCGTTGACGGGGCGGATGCTTCGGCTGGTGAATTCGGCCCACTTTGCGCAGCGTTCGGCGGTGACGTCACTGGACCGGGCTTGCGCGTTGGTGGGGATCGAGAAGCTCAAGTCGTTTACGCTGGGTTTTTATTTGAGCCGTGCGGCCGCGACGGACCCGGCGGCTCAGTTGTCGCGGCGGGTGTGGGGGCAGTCGGTTTTTCGGGCGTGCCTGGCGTCGGAACTAGCGCGGAAGATTGCGCCGCGGGTCGCGACTGAGGCGTTCGTGATTGGGCTGATGCTCGACGCGGGCGTGCCGCTGATGGCCAAGCTGTTGGGCGAGCCGTTCATGGAGCTGGTGGAGCGTCGGGTTGCGCCGACGAAGCTTTTCATGTCGGAGTTTCAGGGGTTGAGTTACACGCACGTGGACGTGGTGACTGTGCTGCTGCGGCGTTGGCGGTTGCCGTCGATGCTTTCGCGTCCGATCGAGTGGCATCACACCAGGCCGGGCGATTCGGTGCGGATCGACGATCAGTATCACTTGCAGCGGATCGCGTACTACGTGGGGGCGATCGACCTGGTGCCGACGGAGAGGTCGAGCGTGGAGACTGCCCCGCTGTCTGTGATGGGATCGCGGGTGCTGGGTGTGGCGGGGGACGTGCTGGCAGAGACGGTGCGTCGTGCCTCGTCGGAGTACTTGGCGGCCAGCGCGATGTTCGCGCAGGTTGCGGAGAACGTGGCGGACGTGGACGGGCTCTCGGCGCGAGTACACAACCAGCTTTCGGAACTTCTGGACGTTTCCGCGGCGTCGTTGCTGGGGCAAGCGAGCGAGGCGAGCGCTTCGAGCTTTCAACTGGGCGGGCTGCGGGTGGAACTGCGGCGCGAGGCCGAGGGCGAGGCGATCGCGTGCGTGTTCGATTCGTCGAACCAGGCGATCATTGCGCACCGGTTCAGGCCTGACGGGATGGACTCTGACGCGCTGCGTGAGGCGATCGGGCTGGACCCGGCACCGTCGGACGAGAACGCGCGGCTTGAAGCGTTCCTGCGCTTGCTCGCGGCGTGAGGATGTTCTTGATGAAGAGAGTCTTTGGCAGGTCGGCTCTGCGAGCCGACTTTTCGTGATGATGCTTTGAGATGAACACGATGAAGGCGTGAGGGTATGCGAGAGTACGGAGTGCGATTTATTAAGTATGAAGTGAAGTAGTTTTGGTGGGGGGCGAAGAGTCGGCTCGGAGAGCCGACTTACCAAGAGCCGATTTGCTTAGGGTGTCAGGATGCGGAGATCGTGGAGTGTTGGTTCGACGGTGGTCGAGCCTTTCCAGCGTGAGACGGCGGGGGTGACGACCACGTCGGCGCGCTGGCCGGCGCGGAGTTCGCGGGCTCGCTCGGCCCATCCCCATGCGACCACGCGGACGGACCGGCGCGGGACGCCGGCGCGCTCGGCGTTGGCATCGCGCAGGCGGAGCGAGACGTGCGTGTTTGCATTACCGAACGGGGAAGGGTTTTCGCAGAGCGTGACATCGGTCAGGCGGACGCGCACGGGCGGGTTGCCCTGCCCGAAGGGAGCGAAGGCTTCGAGCGCCGCGATAGAGTCTGGGGTCAGTTCGTCGAGCGTGGCGTCGGTGTCGACGGTGAGCGAGCCGACAAGGCGTTCGGGGGCGATCGAGGCGTTGGCGATCTCGGTGAACGCGTGTGTGAATCGGTCGAGAGCGTCGCTGGGGAGGCGCAGGCCGGCGGCCATGTCGTGCCCGCCGTGGGATGTGAGAAGGGTCGTACATTCGCGGAGAGCGTCGGCGAGTTTGAAGCCTGGGATGGAGCGGCCCGAGCCGTGGCATTCGGGGCCTTGGCGGTTGAGCAGGAGCGTGGGCCGGTTGTATTTTTCGACGAGCTTTGAGCAGACGATGCCGACGACGCCTGGGTGCCAGTTCTCGTGAGCGAGGACGATGGCGCGGCGGTCGGGGGTGTGCATGCCTGCGGCCTCGACGAGTTGGATGGCGTGGAGGAGGATTGCGCGTTCGGTGGCGCGTCGTTGTTCGTTGACGGCGGTGAGTTCGGCGGCGATCTGGCGGGCTCGCTGGGGCGTTGCGGTGGTGAGCATTTCGACGGCGGGTGCGGCGTGGCCGAGGCGTCCGCAGGCGTTGAGGCGCGGGCCGAGCTTGAAGCCGACATCTTGGGCGTTGACGTTTTCGCCCGCGAGCCCGGATGCTTCGACGAGGGCGCGCAGGCCGACGTTGGTGGAGTTCTGGATGCGTGAGAGCCCGAAGCGGCAGATGACGCGGTTTTCGCCGAGGAGCGGGACGACGTCGGCGACGGTGCCGAGTGAGGCGAGGGCGAGGAGTTCGATGAGCAGGCGGCGGACGGGTTCGGTAGCGCGATCCGAGCCTGCGGAGAGTGTGGCTAGACGCCACGCGAGCTTGTACGCGACGCCAGCGCCGGAGAGTTCGCCGAAGGGGTAGGTTGAATCGGCGCGGCGTGGGTGGACGATGGCGTAGGCGTCGGGGAGTGGTTGGCCGGGGGCGGGCGGGTTGTGGTGGTCGGTGATGATGAGGTCGAGCCCCGCGGCTTTGGCGGCCTGAGCGGGCGCGATGGCGGTGATGCCGCAATCGACGGAGACAACGACTTTAGCGCCAGCGTTGGCGAGTTCGAGGAGTGCTGGGGCGGAGAGGCCGTAGCCCTCGTCGATGCGGTGGGGGACGTAGGTAGAAATGTTGGCTTCGGGTGCAATTGCACGGATCGTGTGCCAAAGAATCGCGGAGGCGGTGATGCCGTCGACGTCGTAGTCGCCGTAGATGACGACGGGTTCGGCATTGCGCAGGGCGGCGAGGATGCGGGCGGCGGCGCGGTCGAGGTCGGGGATGCTCGAGGGGTCGTGCAGGTGCTTGAGGGAGGGGTTGAGAAAATCGTGCGAGAGGGTGGGGTTAGAGAACCCGCGTGCGGCTAGGAGTCGGTCGAGCAGGCTGGGGCGCGGTTGGTTGGCGCTCAGGACGACGGGGGAGCGGGCGTGCCAGAGCTTGGCCAGGCCGAGGGCGAGGGGTTGATCTTGATGAGGCGTGATGGCGACGTGTGGGGACATTGGGCAGAGTCGAGCGTAGTCGGTCGCTATTCTCTGGGCGGCGTGGGGAATATGTGACGAGGTCTGCGGGCTGAGAAGGTGGGAGTGAAGTTGTGGTCAAGCTGAACAAGATTTACACGCGCACGGGCGACGACGGCACGACAGGTTTGGCGGACGGCTCGCGGGTCGCCAAGCACGATCTTCGCGTCGAGGCGTACGGGACGGTGGACGAGGCGAACGCGGCGGTGGGCGTGGCGGTGGTGGCGTGCCGAGCGGGGGCGGCGGGCGGTTCGAACCTGGGGCAGGGCCAGCGGTTGAGCGAGATCGCTGGCGTGCTCGAATCGGTGCAGCACGATCTGTTCGACTGCGGGGCGGACCTGGCGACGCCGGTGAGCGCGGATGAGAAACCTGGTTCGAGGTTGCGGGTGCTGGCGGCGCAGACGGATCGGCTCGAGCCGCTGATCGATGAGTTTAATGATCGGCTGGGGTCGCTGACGAGCTTTGTGCTGCCGGGCGGGAACGCTACGTCGGCGGCGTTGCATGTGGCGCGGACGGTGGTGCGGCGGGCGGAACGGCTGGCGACGGCGCTGCGAGAGATCGAGCCCAAAGCGACAGGGTCCGAGCCGGTGCGGTATTTGAATCGGCTGAGCGATTTGCTGTTTGTTCTCGGCCGGGCGGCGAACGGGGACGGGTCGGGGGACGTTCTGTGGGTTCCGGGCTCGACGAGGCCGAAGACCTGATTTGTACCGAACATTGAAGGATTGGTCTGGTTGGTATTGGGTTGGTCGAGTCGAGATGGTGTATTCTGAGGTTTGGTCTGGTCGAGCTTTGAAGCCAAACGTCGGGTTGACTGATGTTGGTTCGTGTGCGTGGTCTTGTGGAGGTTTGACGAGGGGCCAGCAGGGCAGATGATCTCGTAAAGGGCACGATGCTTCGCCGATCTCTCAAGTCCAAGCTTAAATCTACAGCGAAGCCTGACTCGAGCAGCGGTGAGTTCACGGCTGATTTTCGCCACGAGTTTGATGTGGAAACTCGAGAGATGTTGCGCGGGCGTTTTTTGTTGTTTGACGGGCTCGTGGGGGCTTTGTGGTTGCTGATGCTGGGGCTTGGGGTGTACCGCTTGTTGGGCGGCAACGTGATCGACTTGGCGTCGGGCGGGCTGCAGGTCGATTTGGGGGCCGTCTCGCGCAGCCAACCCTTGGAGTTTGCGCGAGCGATCGCGTCACCGATCTTTGAGCTGGTGGCGTTGGCGGTGTATGTTGCGGCGTTCCTGGCGGTGCGGCGTGGTCGGTTCTCGGATCGCGACCTCGTGCGGTTGACGTTTGCGCTGGTGATGGTGGACGGGGTGCTGCGCATCCTGATGCACCACATGAAGGTGGACGGCGGGGGAGGGCTGGCGGGGGTGATGTTCGCGCACGTGCTGGCGTGCGCGCTGTTGCCGTGGTCCCCGAAGCAGTCGCTGGGGCCGATTTTGCCGTTGGTGGCGTTGAACTTTGTGCTTAGCGCGTTCATTGGGGAGAGCGACCTTGGCAGCCGGCTGCTCGGGGCTGGGTTCGCGGCGATGGTCGCGGTGCCGGGCCTGTTCATTTCATGGCTGAAGCACTCGCGGCGGGTCGAGGGGTACAAGACGCGGTTTCTGCAGCGGCGTTATGGCGAGCTGCGGCGTGAGCTGGTGGACGCTCGGAGGATTCACGAGGCGTTGTTTCCGGCGCCCATGACGACCGGGCCGCTGCGGTTCACGTACCGCTACGAGCCGATGCGACAGATCGGCGGGGATTATCTCTACGCGCGTTTCTGCCCGAGCGATTCGGGGCCTGAGGTGGGGTCCGAGGGCGAGTCGGGGGGCGGGTCGGGGGTTGGTGCGCTGAGCGTGGTCGTACTCGACGTGACGGGTCACGGGATCCCGGCGGCGCTCACGGTGAATCGGTTGCACGGCGAGCTTGAGCGTGTGTTTGCGGAGACGCCGACGGTTTCGCCGGGCGAGGTGCTGCGGCTTTTGAATCGTTACGTTCACCTGACGCTGGCTAACCATTCGGTGTACGTCACGGCCTTGTGTTTGAAGTTTGATTGCGGGATGAGCCAGCTGAGCTATGCCAGCGGCGGGCACCCGCCAGCGTTTTTGCGGGCGGTGGACGGCACGATTCATCAGTTGCAGTCCACGGCGTTCGTGTTGGGGGCGTGCGCGGACGCGGATTTTAATTCCGACCCGGTGACGATGGCGTTCGGGCCGGGTGACGCGGTGATCGCGTACACCGACGGGGCGATCGAGGCTCGCGACAAGAACGGGCGGATGCTGGGCGTGCAGGGGTTCTTGAAGCTGGTTGCGTCGTTGCCGGGGAATACGGGGACGGTGGGTGAGCCTTCGGCTGCGCCGATGATGAACGGGATGGCGCGTGGACGAGAAGCGGCGCGTCCGGGGTCGAGGGCAGGGTCGGGGTCGGGATCTGGTGCGGACGTTGGTTCGTCGCGGGTTTGGAGCGAGATGCTGCTCAACGCGGTGGAATCGCACCGCGACGGGCCGCCTGCGGATGACACGCTGGTGATCGAAGTGCTGCGCGGGGCCTGACGCGGGTGTTCAGGTGCGGAGCACGTCAACCACCCAGGCGGGCGTTTCGCGCAACATGGCGTGGACGAGTTTGCGGCGTGAAAAGTAGTACCAGGCGGTGAGGCCCGGGATGAGCGCTCCGAGGAGAGCGAGCGTGCCGTAGAGGCTGTAGGTGAGCGTGGCGGTAAGGCTTTGCACCATAGCGTCGGTGTCGGGGTCTCCGGTGGATCCGATGGCTTGGGTGATCGATGAGCCGTGGGTGGTGTTCCAGAGTTGAAAGCTGGCGTAGGCGACGGTGAGGGTTCCTAGCCCGAGTTGGTTGTACCCGAGCAGCGTTGCTCCGGCGGGCTTGAGCTGCTTGAGGAGCGCTCCGCCACGGAGTTCGTTGAAGGCGACGACGCAGAGGGCCGCGCCCAGGCTGATCGAGACGAGGTCGCGGGGCAAGCCGAAGGCGATGGTGATGATGGCAAAGAAGCCGAGCGTCCACCCTCCGAAGCGTGCGACGTTCGAGGCTCGCGTGATTCTTTTCATGCGCAGGCGTGCGGCGGTGAGGGCGCGGAGATGATCGGGCGAGAGCGGGCCGGTCGCGACGTTGGGGGCGTTGGTGAGGACGTTCGCTGGTGCGCTGGTGTCCGGGCCTCGGGCGGCGGCGGGGATCGGCGCGGGTTGAGCGGGGACGGTCACGATGTCGTCTTTATCGGCTGGTTTATCGGCTGGATTGCGGGGGGCTTTTTCGAAAGTTCGATAGGCGAGCCCGCATTGTCTTGAGGATTCTGTTTGGGCATGAGCCCTTGGTTGCCTCTTCGTTGGAGACGGGTACTGAGACAGATTACTCGGGCACGCCGATGTCCTCGTTCCAGAGGCTGGGGTGCGTGGCGATGAACTCGCGCATGAGAGTGATGCAGCGTGGGTCGTTGAGGTTTACGACCTGGATGCCTTCGGTGCGCATCCAGTCTTCGCGGCCTTGGAAGGTGGTATTCTCGCCGATGACGACGCGGCGGACGCGGTGGAGGACGGCGGTGCCGCTGCACATGGCGCAGGGGCTGAGGGTGGAGGCGAGGGTGAGGGTGTGCCAGTCGCGGCGTCGGCCGGCGTTGCGGATGCAGACGGTTTCGGCGTGAGCGGTGGGGTCGCCGGATTGGACGCGGAGGTTGTGACCGATCGCGACGATGGCGCCGTCGGCGGTGGTGAGGGCCGAGCCGATGGGGATGCCGCCTTCGGACTGTCCTTTAAGAGCTTGGGCGTAGGCGGCGTTGAGGGCGGCGCGGTCGAGTTCGGGCTGGGAGAGTGAGGTGGGCATGTTTTTTGGGGCTGCTCGCGCGACCGGGCTTGGGCTTGGGCTTGTACGTTGGCTTGGGCGTGGGCGTGAGATTTGTTGAGGTCAGCCCATGGGCGGGGCGGGGGTCAGGGCTTTGCGGGCTTCGTCGACGAGGCGCTCGACGGGGAAGGGCTTGAAGAGCACGGCCTGCAGGCCTTCTTGCGAGGCGCGGACGATGGAGTGGTGCGGGTCGTAGCCGAAGCCGGTCATGAGGATGACAGGGACCTGGCCCATCAGGCGGCGGACGGCGGCGAAGACCTCGTAACCGTTGCGGTCGGGCATCTTGATATCGCTGACGATGAGGTCAAAGCGGATGCCTTGCTCGGTGGCGCGGATGATGGCGTCGATGGCGGTGGCGCCGGAGTCGCAGACGGTCATCTCGCAGCCTCGGTTGCGGAGCACGTCGCCGATGATGCGGCGGATTTTGGCTTCGTCGTCGGCGACGAGAACGCGCCGGCCTTTCATGACCGGGTCGATGGTCTTGTCGGCTAGGGCGCGCTCGACGCCCAGCAAAGTGGTGGGCCCGAGGGCGACGTCGCGGACTCGGCTGCGGATGGCGTCGACGTCGGCGCGGATTCGGGCGATGTGGCCAGCGGTCTCGGGATCCTGTGGGGCGGAGCGGAGGAGCGCGTCGATTTCGTGGCTGATATCGGCGAGGGGTTCGTTCAGCTCGCCCTCGACGCGTCCGGTGATTGATTTGTTGACGGTGCTGCGCTCGACGACGAGCAGATCGAGGATGTGGAGAGCGACGGCGATGGAGCGCGCGAAGATCTCGGCGAACTGGCGGTCCTCTGGGCCGAAGGCGCGAGGCTGCTGGCTTTCGACGTTGAGCACGCCGATGACGTTGTCTTGGAGGCGGAGGGGGACGGTGAGGGAGGAGCGTGCGCCCGAGAGCCCGGGGAGGAAGAGCGGGTCGGTGGCGGCGTCGTCGCAGATGTAGCTGTTGCCCGAGGCCGCGACGGCGCCGGAGATGCCGTTGCCTTCGGCCAGGGGGTAGATGTCAAACTCGGCGTAGGAGGGTGGCAGCCCGTGAGAGAGCACGAGTTCGAGTTTGCCGGTGCGGACGTCGAGGAGACGGATTCCGAAGTGGTCAAAGTGGAGGAGGTCGTGGGCGTACCCGACGATTTTGGCTTCCATGAACTTGAGTCGCTCGACCGAGTTCATGCGGCGTACGGAGTCGGCTTCGATTCGGATGAGCTCGCTGCCAGCCTTGTCGATGGCGTCCATTTTCTGGCGTTGTCGGTGGGCCTTGGTGATGTCGCGGACGATGACGGCGGCGTAGTCGAAGACGCGTTTGGTGGGCGAGGGCGTGGGCGCGGAGGGCGGACCGGCGGCGCGGCGTTCCTCGGCCTTGGGATCGACGGCGGCGGTGATGCTCACCTCAAAGAACCGGCACTGATCGGGGGAGGCGAACTGGCGCAGAGCGTTGGCGACCGAAGAGTCGGTTCGGGGGGTGGTGGAGAGGATTCGGAGGGCCTCGGAAGTGAGCTCGACGACCTTGCCCTTGGTCACGTCGTCGAGCGCCCGAAAATGGCTGTTGCTCCAGAGCACTTGGCCGTCGGGTTTGGCGAGGCACACCGCGTCGCCCGTTGCTTCGAGGACCGTGAGTGCCCAGGCGCTTTCGAGGGTTGATTGATCTTGGGCACCGTAGACGATTTGATAACGATCGCCTAGTGCGGCACTCAGCTCGTGGGCTGGCACGCCCGTGCCGCCGACGATCACCAACTTTGGTCGCGGGTCGGTCATGGGGGTCAAGGTCTCCAAGCGTGAGATCCTAGCGAGGAAAGGAGTTTGATGTTGGAGGGAGGCTGGTCGCGGTGAGGTCGTGCGCCGATTGTCGAGCTTTCGCCCTGCGTTTTGTTTAGATTCGGACGTTCTTGCGAATCGAGATGGTGTGTGTACGGGTCCGGGGCGTGGTGGGGGCGTGTCGGGTGGTTGAAGTGAAGGAGATATCGGCCGTACTCCGATATCCTCGTTACGCATGCTCTTGGTCGATCAAGTTCACAAGTCGTTCGGGACGCTGCGTGCGGTGCGCGGGGTGTCCTTTGAGATCCCGCGTGGGCAGGTGGTCGGTCTGCTGGGGCCCAACGGGGCGGGGAAGACGACGACGATTCGGATGATCACCGGGTTCACGCCTCCGGACGCGGGGCGCGTGCTCATCGACGGCGACGACATTACCCAGGCTGCGGCCAAGGCTCGGGGGAAGATCGGGTATTTGCCTGAGTCGGCCCCGCTTTACGGCGAGATGACGGTGCGTGATTACCTCTCCTTCCGGTCCAAGCTGTATGGGCTCGAGCGCGGCGCTCGGCGCAGCGCGATCGATCGCGCGATGGATCGCTGCTGGCTGCGCGAGGTCGCGGGGCGGCGGATCGGGCAGTTGAGTAAGGGATTCAAGCAGCGGGTGGGCTTGGCGGGCGCGCTGCTGCACGGGCCCGACGTGCTGGTGCTTGACGAGCCGACCAACGGGCTGGACCCGACGCAGGTGAGCGAGACTCGGACGCTGATCCGCGAGCTTGGCGTGGAACGCACGCTGCTGATCTCGTCGCACGTATTGACCGAGATTGAGCGGCTGTGCGATCGGGTGATCGTGCTGGCGGGCGGGACGCTGCGGGCGGACGGCTCGCCGCGATCGCTGATCGACGCGGCCGGGTTCGTCGCGCGGTACACGGTCGAGATCGAAGTGCCGCGCACGGGCGGCACGGCGTCGATCGTGATGGCGCTCGGCCGCGTCGCGGGCGTTGCGTCGGTGCAGATTCACGAAGAGCCTGGGATCCCGGAGGCGAGCGGGCGGAGCTGGGGTGTGTTCACGGTGTCGCCCGAGGCGGGGTTCATGGACCTGCGCGAGACTATTGCTGAGTCGGCCCGGGCGTCGGGGTTGCTGGTGCGATCGCTGGAACGCGAGAGGCCGAGCCTGGAGCGGGTGTTCATGGAACTGGTTGAGCGTGACGGCCTCGGTGAGACGCGCGCGGTCGCGCGGAGGTCGGCATGAAGGCTGCGCTCGCGATCGCGTCGCGTGAGCTGTCGTCGATGTTCCGGCTGCCGGTGGGATGGGTGGTTACGGCGTTGTTCATGCTGCTGACGGGTACGGTGTTCGCGTACTTGATCTTGGCACCTGGGCAGATCGCGAGCCTGCGAGTGTTCTTCGCGGTGTCGGGGTGGCTGCTGCTGCCGGTGGTGCCGGCGGTGTCGATGCGGTTACTGAGCGAGGAGTTTCGCTCGGGGACGATCGAGCCGCTGCTGACGAGCCCGGTGAGCGATGCGGCCGTGGTGATTGGGAAGTACCTGGGCGGGCTGGCGTTTTTGATGTTGATGTTTGTGCCAACGTTGGCGCTGGTGGGGATTCTGGTTGCGCTGTCGGACCCCAAGCCCGATCCCGGGCCGATTCTTGCGGGGTACTTGAGCGTGGCGTTGCTGGGCGCGTTGTACCTGGCGGTGGGATTGTTCGTGTCGTCGCTGACGAGCAACCAGACGCTGGCGTTTCTGGGGACGCTGTTCGTGCTGCTTTTGATGATGCTGCTGGCGTTCGTGCCGGCGGAGAAGCTGCCGCCGTTGTTGCGGCCGGTGCTTAACGCGGCGTTGATCAAGCCGCGCATCGACGACTTTGCCAAGGGCGTGATTGATCTCTCGCACGTCGTGTTTTTTCTGAGCGTTTCGTGCTGGTTCGTGGTGCTGACGACTCTGACGCTGGAATCACGGAGATGGCGATGAGTGCGGCGCGCGATACGAAGTCTGGGGATGGTGGGGGCGGCGCGTCGGCGGTGCCGCGGCGCTTCAAGGCCGGGTCGTTTGCGCTGGTGACGCTGCTGGCGGTGACGGTCTCGGTGGTGTTGTTAAACGCGCTTGCGCCGAAGTTTTCGCGGCGTTACGACGTGACGGCCACGGGCGACCACAAGCTGGCGCCGCGGACGGAGAAGCTGCTTTCGTCGCTAAAGAATCAGTATCGCGTGGTGCTTGCGGGAGATTTCTCGCGTGTGGACGGGCGGGCAAGGGACCGAGTGAACGACGTGCTCGATCAGTTTGCGCGACGGTCTGAACGCGTGGCGGTGCGGTCGATCGACGCGGCGTCGGCGGCCGGTCAGGAAGAGTTCGACCGGCTGATCGCGGAGTTGGCCAAGGACAACCGCGTGGATCTTGATGCGCAGAGCGCGGTGGTGGTCGCGGCGCGTGACGGATCGACTTCGCTCGCCGCGTACCTTGAAGGTCCGCTCGCTTCGGGCTTTGAAAGGGTTCGTGAGGCGTTGACCGTTGCTCCGACGGAGCCGGGCGCGGGAGAGCTTCTCAAGGCTGCGGAATACTTTCGCGATCTCGCGGCGGCGTCGCGGATCGGCGCGCAGGACCTGCGTGGCGCGGCGGGGAAGACGGCCGAGTCGCTGGGCGCGAAGGTGCGTGGCATCGCCGTGCCCGCGACGGACCTCGCGGCGACGACGATCCGTGACTCGCTCTCGCCGGCGGTCGAGCAGTTGGGTGCGCTCGCTGCCCGATTGAAGCAGATCGCCGGGTCGAGCGCGTTGAGCCTCAAGGGCAAGGACGCGCTGCGGCCGGTGCTGGCGGGGATCGAGCCGGCGCGCGATGCGGCGGCGGTCGTGCTCGAGACGATCCTCAGGCTTAAACGCCCGGACATTCGTCGCGTGGCGGACGTGCTGTCGCGCGGCAACGCGGCGCTGGTGGTCGGGCCGCCGGGCGTGGGGTTGACGGCGATCGAGTTTGAGATGCTCTTCCCGGCGGCGGAATGGATGGACTCTTCGGTCGTCGCGCGTGCGGACATCGGGCGGCGTGCTGAAGAGTTGTTCGCATCGGCGATCGGGTCGCTGGAAACGCCGCTCAAGCCGATCGTGGTGATTGTGCATGGTGAGGCGCGATCGTTCTTTGAGCTGAACCGGTTCGTGACGCGCGTGCGCGAGCGGATGGGGATGCGCGGCGTGGACACCATCGAGTGGGCGACGGCGACGCAGGCGGTGCCGCCGGATCTGGCGCTGCTCAACGTGGGCGGCACGCGGCCGGTGGTGTACGCGAGCCTTGTTCCGAACACGTCTGTGGGCAGCGGTTCGAGCGGCGAGAAGCCGGGCGTTGAGCGGTCCAAACAGTTGGGGAAGCTGCTGAGCGGGCTGGCCGACGCGGGCGAGTCGCTGTTGATCTCGATGAGCCCGTCGGTCTTGCCGACGTTTGGTCAACCGGACCCGACGACGGAGTTGCTCTCGTCGTTTGGGCTGAAGGCGGACACCGCGCGGCCGGTGGTGCGTGAGGTGCTGACGCCGCGTGGGCGTGCGTTGCTGTCGGACCTGATGGCCCAGCCGGCGACGAGCGTGGGCGGCGAGAACGCGATTTCTCTGGCGATCAAGGGGCTGCCGCTGAGCGTGGAATGGCCGATCGCGTTGACGGCCTCGGCGAATGCGCCAGCGGGCGTGACGGTCTGGCCGCTGTATGTTGCGGCCGATGATGGGACGACGTGGGCCGAGTCGCAGTGGGCGACGATGTGGGCGATGCGGGGGCAGATTGATCGTGAGGCCGACATCTCGACGTTCGATGCGGGGCGTGATCTGAAATCGCCGAGTTGGCTGATCGCGGCGGCGGCCGAGCGTGGTGGGACTGGGGGCGCGCGTGGTCAGCGGGTGGTCGCGGTGGGCGCGAACACTTGGTATATGGACGAGCGATCGCAGACGGTGCGGTCCGACGGCCGATCCGCCGAATCGAGCCCGGGGAATCTGGAGTTGTTTGAGGCGTCGGTGTACTGGTTGGCGGGGCAGGACGAGCTGATCGCGCAGAGCCCGCAGGCGCGGGCGGTGGCGCTGGTCAAGCCGATAAGCGAGGGTCGCGTGAAGCTCGTGCGGCTGGTGACGATCGCGGTGCTGCCGTTGCTGGTGCTTCTGATCGGTGTGATGTACAGGTGGGTGCGTGGTTGAACGAGACCGGCGCGTGGGCGACGGATTTTTCGGGCATTTCTCGCGATTGGGCGAGTGGTTCGTGCTCGTGATTCACGATTTATCGCGTGTGCTTGTGTGCTCGACGGCACCCGCGATCTCACGCAGGCGGTCTGAACGCTGAAGGTCAGTGAGCGCGGTTGCAACGAGCGTGGTGTCTGGCGTTGCGTTTTTTAGGCCGAACTCGCGCTCGCGGTCAAACGCGCGATGGCCTCGGCCGACGAGCAGGTGCACCGTCCCGCAGCTTGTGCAGACGTGGTGGTCGACTTGGCGCGAGGGGAGCGGGCGCAGACAGGTGCGGCACGGTTCGCCGGAGCGGTGGCTCAGCGCGTGCTTGGTGGCACACTCGGGGCACACGCGCTCGTTGGATTCCAGCCCGCGGAGGTCGTAACCACAGGAGCGACACTGGGCACCGGAGTAGACACGCGGCAGCGCGGCGATGAAGAACCCGACGGCCGCCACCAGCACGCCGTAAGGATAGAGCAGGACCTGCAGGACGCGGAGATAGACCCGGCCCTGGGTCCACTCGTTGAGCATGAAGTGCAGGTAGCCCGTGAGTACCACGCCCAGCACGCCGATCGCGACCGCCGCCACACCGCGCCAGTTCCGCCGCCAGCGCAGGGCGCCGTACCAGACGAGCACGGCATACGCGATGAGGGCAAACATGCAAGTTCCTTCGGCGACGGCGATGAGGTGGATTCTAGAAGCGGGTTGGGAATGACGGGCGGATCGATCGGCTTTCTCGTTCTTTGCGTGCGGAAGTTTGATACTTCGCGCCGTGGCGTACGGTATTCTCTTTTCGTATGAATGCGCCCGAAGACTTTGGTTTGTCGCCGATCAGGACGCTGGCGTCTGTATCGGACCTCACGCCCGGCCCGATGCATTCGGTCTTCTGGACCGCGTGGCAACAGGCGGTGTTCACGGGCGCGGCCCCGGCGCTCGTGCCGCGTTTGGGCAGCAGCGCCGACCCGACCGACCCGACGGCGACGCACGAGATTCTGAGCCTTCGGAACGTGCGTATCGGCGCGGCTTTGTTCATGCCGCCCAAGGGAACGCCGACGCGGGCTGGGCTGGTTGCGCTGCACGGGTACGAGAGAGCGCCGATTTTGGCGAGCGAGGGCGAGCGCTGGGAGCACCTGCGGGAGCGTGGTGTTGCGGTGCTGTGCTTGCGCGTGCGTGGGTTTTTGGGGTCGCTGGCTGACGTGCCGCAGATGATGAGTTGGCCGCTGGGGTGGATCACGTTCGGGCTCGATGCGCCGATGGCGCGGGCCTCGGACGTCACGTCGGCCGGGATGTCGTGGTCGTTGCCGCAGGCGGTGGCGGACGTGGTGAACGCGTGCCGGGCGTTGTCGCGATTCATCGGACCAGAGCAACCGATGTTCTTGCAGGGCGAATCGTTTGGGGGTGGGCTGGCGGTTCTGGCGGCGGCCGCGCTTGAGCACGCGACCGAGCAACCTCTGTTGATCGAGCGGCTGGCGATCGGGCTTCCGAGTCTGGGCGATTGGCCATGGCGACTGGCGCACGACTGCAGGGGTTCGCTGCCCGGAGTGTCGGGCGAGATCGCGGCGTTTCTGACGATGCACGCCGCGCGACGTGAACATCTTGAGCAGATGTTGCGGTTGGCGGACGCGGCGGTCCACGCGCCCAAAGCGCGGGCGGCGACGTTGTGCAAGCTCGCGGAGCGCGATGATGTTGTTCCCGCTCCCACGGCCGCGGTCGTCTTTAATGCGCTCGCGTCTGACCCGGGGCTGAAGTGGCGGTTCGTCGTTCCGTATGGTCACTACGACGGCGGGCTCCGCAACGCGCGGCGGCACGCGATGTTCGATCTCGCGGTTGATTCGTTCCTTGATCCCACGCAACAGCTCGCCGAAGCGATGCGTCCTTGGGAGCCGATGCTGTGGAACGGCGAGCGGCCGCCGGAGGGTGTGTCGCGCCCGGCGAAGCGCGACGAGCTCGTGCCTGCGGGTCTCTTTGATGGCGAGGAGCGGGCGGTGTCTCTGGAGAACCTCGACGCGAAGATTGCGGCCGAGTATGTACAGGCGGGGCGGACGCTCGACGACCTTCCTTATACGTCCGAGTTTGAGAATCTCTATCGTCGCGTGGTCGGACCGGGCGCCACGCCGACGCCTCGCGAGCTGTTGCATCGGCTGCACAACCTGCGCAAGGGCGGGAGGCTGCCCAAGGTGGGTCGCGCGAGCACCCCTGCGCTGAAGATTACTCCGGGTGATGAGGAAGTTGCGCGTGAGCTGGTGGTGGCAGCGGTTGGCTCGCTGGGTCAGCGCGACCAACTGCCGTTGACGCCCGCGTTCGATTCGTTGGTGGAGCGGTTCAACGAACGCACCGGTCGGAGCCTGACGCCGCACGACGTGTGGCGGTTGGTGGCCAAGCTGGCGAAGTAAGCCGCGAGAACAACAGGGTTTCCGTCGGCGAGCTACGCTGTGGTCATGAGCTCACGAAGCATCCGCGCCCTGATGTCCGGCCTCATCGATTACGCAGGTCTCTTCCCTCCGGCGAGGCTGGACATGGCCCGGGCCGTGGAAGAGTTTGCGCGCTGCGTGATAAGCGAGGACGAGTGGATGCTGGGCCGATTTGTGTGCCCGGTGTCGCGGCTTGAGGAGTTCTCCAAGCACGCGGCGGCGTTGATGCCGGGCACGAATGCGACGAGCGGGTACCCCGAGCACGCGGCCGCGGGCGAGCCGTGGCGCGTGACCGCGCTGATCGACGGCCAAGGCATCAAGGGTCTTGATTCGGACCTTAATACGATCCAGGCCTTCAATCGTCGGCACGCGACTCAGGAAGGCGGGCTGGCGGGCGTGGACATGATCGAGGTGAAGGCCTCGGATGCGGGGTTCATTGATGATGCTCTTGAAATCATTCCCGAGGGCGTGTTCCCGTTCTTTGAGTTCTCGATCGTGAACGATTGCCGCGGGTTCATCGCGGCGCTTGCGGGGAATCAGTCCGGCGCGAAGGTTCGCACGGGCGGGCTGACACCCGACGCGATCCCGACCTCGGCCGACCTTGCGGCGTTTCTTGTTGCGTGCGCCGGGGTCGATGTTCCCTTCAAGGCCACGGCCGGTCTGCATCATGCCGTGCGATCTGAGTTCGCGCTGGACACCACTGCCAACGCCTCGCGGGGCGTGATGCACGGGTTTCTCAATGTTTTCTTCGCGGCGGCGATCGCGCGAGTACACGGGTTGGAGGTTGAGCGTGTGCAGGCCGTGCTTGAAGATCGGTTCGCTGGGAGTTTTCGGTTTACGGATGGGTCGTGCGGGTGGAAGGAACTGACGATCGAGTCGGCGGAGTTTGCGCTGGTGCGCGAGTCGTTCGCTCTCTCGTTTGGGTCGTGCTCGTTTGACGAGCCGGTGGCGGAGTTGCGGGCGATGAAGCTGTTGTGAGGTGAGAGTGCGATGGAATTCGGGGCCAACCGGTAGAGGATGTAGAAGGCAGGTTGAAAACCTGCCGCACTCGATTGAGAGTTGAGAATCGGTGCCGCTCAGTGCGGAAGCGGGAACTCGGCGCAGAACTTCTTTACTTCTTCGCGCACGGTTGCGGCTGTTTTCGCAAGCTCGGTCTCGCCAGCTAGCCCTGCTGAGAGGGCGCGGTCGATCCATGACGCGATCTTGGTCATATGCGGTTCGCGGAGGCCGCGTGTGGTTATGGCTGGGGTGCCGAGGCGGATGCCGCTGGTGAACTTTGGTGGGCGTGGGTCTTCGGGGATTCCGTTTTTGTTGCAGATCATGCCTGCGGCTTCGAGCCATTTTTCGGCGTCTGCGCCGGTGAGGGCTTCGGATCGGCCGCGGAGGTCGACGAGCATGAGATGGTTGTCGGTGCCGCCGGTAGTGATGCGGTACTTGAGTTTGGTCAGCTCGGCGGCGAGGGCGGCGGCGTTGTTCACGACCTGCGTGGAGTAGGTCTTGAACTCTGGCTTGAGGCACTCGCCGAAGGCGATGGCTTTGGCGGCGATGACGTGCATGAGAGGGCCGCCTTGGCTGCCGGGGAAGACGGCCTTGTCGATCTTTTTGGCGAGTTCTTCATCGTTGGTGAGGATCAGTCCGCCGCGTGGGCCGCGGAGGGTTTTGTGGGTGGTGGTGGTGACGATGTGGGCGTGCGGGAAGGGCGAGGGGTGCGCGCCGCCGACGATTAGGCCGGCGATGTGGGCGACGTCGGCGACGAGCAGCGCTCCGCAAAGGTCGGCCGCCTCGCGGAACGCTTTGAAGTCGATGATGCGCGGGTAGGCGGAATAGCCGCACATGAGGAGCTTGGGCTTGTGCTCGCGGCAGACTGCTTTTACCGCGTCGTAGTCGATCCGCTCGAAGTCGGCGCTGGTCTTGGTGTAGTGCAGCGGGTAGTGCACGGGCTTGAAGAACTTGCCAGAGAAGTTGAGTTTCATGCCGTGGGACAAATGCCCGCCGTCTTTGAGAACGAGCGACGCGAAGGTGTCGCCCGGCTCCATCGTCGCGTGGAAGACGGCTTGGTTAGCCTGCGCGCCCGAGTGTGGCTGGACGTTGGCGAATGTGCAGCCGAACATGGCTTTGGCGCGGTCGCGAGCGATGGTTTCGATTTGATCGTGGTAGACGCACCCGCCGTAGTAGCGTGCGCCGGGGTAGCCCTCGGCGTATTTGTTGGTCAGGCACGTGCCCATCGCCAGCGTGACGGGGAGCGAGGCGTGGTTCTCGCTGGCGATCAGCTCGAGGGTGGTGGCTTGGCGTTGAGCCTCTTTGGCGATGAGGCTAGCGATCTGCGGGTCGGCCTGCGTGAGGAGGGATTGCACGGATTCGGTGGCGGTGGGATTCGGCATGGCGAGATGGTAAGACGCGAGAACGCGTGCGGCCAAGTGATTTGAGGTTCACGGTTGCGGCCACACTTACCAAGTGTGACGCTCGGAGAGGTGCTCGACGAAGGGGTGCCAGTACCAGGGCATGAGGCAGAGAAGCCCGAGCGAGAGGGCCGCGCTGAGCACCGACATCACCAGCGCGACGAGCCACGGGCGCGGGAGACGAAGGTAGCGCTGGGCGGCAAAGCCCCAGAACAACCACACCAAGAACGCGGAACCGACGACGCTCATTGGGCGTTCAAGAAAGAGGAGTCGCTGCAACAGCGAGTCGTACTTTGTCGAACTGATCGCCCCCGCCCACGGAGAACCGGTCCAGGCCCCGAAGACAGTTTGGATCACGTTTGAAGTCAGGTTAAGAGACTGCACCGCCAGCAGCACGCTCATCGCTGCGTGGACGATCGAGTAGGCGCCGATCCGGCGGATGTGCTGCGTCCGCACGCGACATTGCCGGAGCGTTCGAGGAAGTAACAAAAACGTGAAAGGCATGACAACCCACCATGCCCATGCCCACAGCGCCCACGGGTCCATGAGCTTCGTGAGCACCGTCGATTGGGTGCGCCAGATCCGGATGTTCAAGAGACCATCGGCGTAGGGCCAAATGGAATAGAGGGCAACGGAAAGATCCACCCGGGCTAGTGAAGCTCGGCGAAAGCAATCCCAGCCGTAGTACGCCACGAACGGCCCTGTCACGGTCAGCAGATGAACGAGCAGAGCGCCGCACGCGACCAAGGGCAAGAGCCGTCGGTCGACAACCGGGTGCTCCATCCGTAATTCGCTCCAGAGGCGCCAAGGTCGGAGCGCGAGGAAAGCTGTGCGGACGAGCGACAACGACAACCACTCGCGCGCGTGTTCGAACGACCACTTCGGTACACGACGGATCGGGTTGAGCACGTCCGCCCACTCGAACTTCAGCCCGCATTCGGTGCACAGGCCTTAGAGCGGAGAGGCGTTTGTCCAAGTAGCGATAGGGCCAGATTGGTCGTAGCCGCAGCGGGGGCAGGATGGGGTGTGTTGGGGCATGGGTTGGTCATCCGAACATGCGAACGCAGTTTCCTGGCAGAGCATCGACCGTGGCGATCAGGCTGCGATGTTTGAGCGTGGCGACGCTGGCCGACCGCGACGGCTCAACGCGGCCAGAACCGGCTCAAAAGCAGGTTGTCGACGAAGGTTCCAAAGACGGAGGAAACGAGCAAGGCGGCGATGGTGAGGGCGAGGAGCGCGGGCAGGAGCATGGCCGTGAACACTGTGGCGGCTCGCTGGACGCGGAACCCGCGCGAGACGGCGAACCACCACCACGCCGTCAGCCAGATACAGACCAACGCGCAGACCCACATCGGATAGTTGTACCGGAGCATCGGCAAGAGAACCGGGCTGCGGTACGGCCATCCCATCCCGCGCGCCACGCCGGTCGGGGCCACAATTTCGAGTGTCACGACCCAGACCTGATCTAGAAAACGCACGCCCGCGAGCACGACGAGCCAACTCTGGCTGTAGACGAATGCTCGCGCGACGTGTACACGCCGGATCTTGGACACCTTGCGTGTGTCGGGCAGGAACAGGAGCATGACGGGCAGCGCGAGCGAGAAGCAGAGAATGGGCATCGCGTACTGGGGCAGATCTCTCCAGCCCGGCGACCACCACGCCAGAATGTCGTCGATCACCGCGCTCAACGATTGAGATCTCGGCGGCGGCGTGCCTTTGACGTATAAGTAGTTGATCTCTGGAGATCCGAGGAGCGGGTCGAGCCATCGCGCGAGCAGGCCTTTCGTCCAGGCGGGGGCAACCTGCACTGGAACGCCCGCTGGCGGCTTGGCAAGAAGACTCACGGCGACATGCTTCTTCCAACTCTCCCATCCGTCGAAGGCGATGTGCGCCAGTTGGAACTGCACGAGCAGAAGGAGCAGCCAAAGCCACGCGCGCGAGAGCCGCACGGGGTGCTCCAGTCGCACACGCCTCCAGAACTTGGCGGGCCACAATGTCCACACCCACGTTCGCCACGCGGCACGAGGTTGCAAGCCCGACATGTGCTCGAAGAACCCTGGTACGCGCAGGCGATTAGCCAAGATCACGTCGTACCAAGCAAACTCCAGCCCGCACTCGCTGCAGGTGCCTTGCAGTGGGCAGGACTCAACCCACGACGCGATGACGCCGGATTGGTCGTATCCACAGCGAGGGCAGGACGGGTTCGCTGCTTTGGTCACGCTGGCAGTCTACCAATGTTTTGATGAGATTGACCACCACGCGGTTTGGCTCTCGTGGCGAGATTAACGAGCGGGCGTCGCTGCTGTGGGTTTGCTTACGCTCCGCACCCTAGTTGGAAGTCTAAAACGAACTTGTCGAAGTCGTCGCCGTTGACGCTGCCGTTTTCGTCATAGTCGGCGTCTGCGGTGCCAGCCTCGAAGGCGGCGACGTAGGAGTCGAAATCGTCGCCGTTGGCGAATCCGTCGGAGTTGATGTCGAGGGCCACGCAGCGTTCGGCCGCGGAGGTGTCGAGGATGAACATGGCGCGGTCGATGTCGCTCACGATCACGGTTCCGCTGGGGAAGAACGGGAAGTTGCTCCAGGTCCCGTTGAAGGCGAAGGCGCCGTCGTCATGCCGGAACGACGCCGGGTAGGTGTCGAAGAACCCGACCTCGACGGGTTTGATCGGGTTGCGAACGTTAAAGATCCGCAGGCCCGAGGTGTAGTTTGATTGGTAGAGCACGTGGCCGCGGACGTACTCGTTGTGATCGATGGAAGCCTGGCCGGACGTGAAGGTCGTCGCGAGGAACGGCGCGGAGAGATTCTCGACGTTGATGACGATGGAACGGGTCGCGGTGTACTTGAAGTTGGTCTCGTCGAACTCGTCGTTCATGAACACGAACTTGCGGTCCGTGCTCAGCCAGCCTTGGTGGCAGTACCCGAGTTGGTCGTAGACCAGCCGGCTGATCCGCACCATGCTCGACTTGTTCGTGACGTCCACGATATCGAACCCGGTTGTTCCGTTATAGCAGAAAGCGATTTCCTTGCCAGCGTAAGGGCCTTCGGTGTACGTGACGACCTGAGATTCGTGCGTGTAGACGTTCGGGCCGAAGCCGACGAAGACGGGGTTGGCCGGGTCTGCCAGGCTATAGACCACGAGCCCGCCGTTGTTGATGTTCGCGCCGTTGAGGTAGAGGTACCCGCTGTCGGTGTTGATGGTCACGGTGTGCGTGGTGCGCAGGCCGTTGTCCGTGAGGCTGCGGACGAGGGTAACCGCGCCAGCGTCGATGTTGGTCATGTTGATGACCTGGATCCCGCCGCCGGTCTCGTTGGAGACATACGCGAAACTCTTGTAGACCTTCACCCCGGCCCACAGGCTGTTGGAGTGCAAGATCTTCGTGACGATCCGCGGGCTGGCCGGGTTGGTCACCTCGACGAACGCGATCTGGTTAGACAGCCCCATGAGCGCGTACTCGCGGCCTGAGGGCGCGACGTAGCCCCAGCAGTCGTTGCCGCTGGCGGGCACGGGCGCGCCGAAGTCGGCTTGCACGAAGTTTTTGTATAGGGAGACGTTCCGCTTGGTGAACTGGGCTTGAGCGTGGAGGCCGCCGAGCGTAAGAGCGGAGAGGACGATGAGTTGGAGGGAACGGGTGGACATGGTGATCTCCTGAGAAGGCCGACGCGAGGCAAAGGGAGCGTACCAGAAAACAGGTCAGGAACAACTTTTATGTACACTGAGCACAGCGCTGGCGGGCGGCATCGAAGTCTGGGTTGAAGACTTTGATGAGTTTGGATACTGAACATGAACTGACGAGGTCGGGCGGATCCGATTTGGAGGCCACGAGACTTCGATGCCAGCCGCCGATTGGGCGAGATCAGACCAAAGCCGCGCTGAGGTCGCTCTGGCGCGTTTAGAAGTTTTGCGGTAAATGTTCGCGACCTCAGTGGCACGCCGAGGTGATTTGATGCCGCTCGTGGACTTTAGTGCTCCTCGCCGATATATGGCGGTTGATTTGGTTAGCTCATTTGACCTGTGTAGTCTGAATCGCTCTCGCTTCGCGGCGACTCCGCGGTCCCCTTTCGTCGAAGGCACATCACCAAGAACACGGTGATTCCTGCGTGAGGAACAATAAACATGTCCGCGATGTCAAACTCTTGACTCGGCACGTGTCGGGCGTGGGCTTTCATCATCGCGCGATAGTCCAAGGACCGCGCCTGCTCCGCGACATCTAATCCATAGAACTCTCGCCGCCGCTCCAAGAGCCGCGCACTTTCGGCCTCGGCTGGTTGAACTTTCATGAAGACATTCACCACCAGCACGCTGTATGGAGCTAAGTACCGGAACACGTCTGGAATCAGATCGAAGTACTCGCAATATCCTTCGCCAAAGCACTCTGGGAAACTATCCGCGAACACGAAGCTGTAGTCGTTCCTCCGCAGTTTTCCCTCGCGCACAGCGGCGATGCTGTCCGCGCAAACCACTACTGTCCGATCTCGCGGCAGCGCCCTTTGGGCAAACATCGCGTATGCACGATTGATCTCATAGTGTTCGAGATACGAGCACCGACCCGCGTATTCAACCGTCTTCCATAGCCCGTGCCGCCCGAACAGTTCCAAGGCCACGACTGGCTGCGGCAAGCCGCCCCGGAGCTCCAACATGCGAAACACGGCGTCCATGGGCGTTAGAAACCACGTCCGACCACGCCCAAAGTCGATCGCTCGGCGCCATAGACTATCTCGCCACCACTCCATCCTCTCTCCGAAGAGCTTGTAGCCGAGGCGCAAAATGAAGCTCTCACGTTGAAAGACCAGTGCTTGCGGCGACTCGGTGCTCGGAGTTGTGATTCGACACCTCGGGGTTGCGGGATGGCCTGACTTTGCCCGGGATCTCTCATGTGATCGACCGCTCGCGACCATCGCGGGCTATTTGCGTTGACTATATAACTCGTCTGCCTCGGTTGAACCGACATTCTCTAGATTATCTGCGGCGACACACGGCGGCTGGCCTTGGGGCAGTTCAAGATACTCGATTTGATCGCTTCGCCTCGTTTCTTTTTTGCAGAGACGTTTCTTCTGACTGTGTGATCGGTGTTCGTTCGTATGGTCGCCTCGTGCTGAGCCGAGCGTGAGCGCACTGGTAGCATCCTCCCTCCTCCCGTCCATGTCTGCTCGTGGTTCAGGCGATGGATGGCGTTCATCCCGAGCCTGCCGGATGCGGCGACAGCCGCGGCCGCCCGATGCGTTGAAGGAACGCCGT
>Ga0105044_10001968_pt1 | contig 27878 bp, 18 predicted proteins | sample MAT01_FD_78092 | JGI IMG/M metagenome (GOLD analysis project Ga0105044, IMG submission 78092) | Freshwater microbial communities from Lake Fryxell liftoff mats and glacier meltwater in Antarctica - MAT-01 | ecosystem: Environmental > Aquatic > Freshwater > Ice > Liftoff microbial mat | place... | reverse complement strand
GGCGGATGCGAGGGTGAGGGCGAGGGCGAGGGCGAGGGCGAGGGCGTGGGCGAGGGCGCGGGCGGAGGCGAGGGTGAGGGCGAGGGCGAGGGCGAGGGCGTGGGCGAGGGCGCGGGTGCGGGTGTGGGCGCGGGCCAAGACGTTCACGGGGCGACCCCTTTCTTGAAGGTAGGACGAACGACCGAGGTCGGTGTGTCGGCCAGCGGCACGTTGCTCACGTCGCTGTCGGCGGCGAGCTCGATCGCCAGGGTGACCAGGGCTTGCGCTTCCGGGTCCAGCTCTGACTTCAGATGGGCGTGGGCGTGGGCGGTCACCCACCTGCGCGACTCCTGCGCCGTGGCGGCGAGCCCGCGGGCTTGCAAGGCGAACGACGCGAGGGTCGCCAGTGCCAGCTGCTCGGAGCCCTGCAGGCCCGGAGCGACGGGCTGCCACTGGCCGAGCGCGGGTCCCCTCGCGGGATCCCACGGACCGCCGACATACACCGCGGGGGCCTCGATCTGTTCGTCGAGCGGCGTCGCGAGGAGCGCTATCGCGTGCGCGTGCCTCCCGCCAAGGCTCGTATCCGACGCTTTCACCAGCGAGGCGAGCGTCACCAGGAGCTTCTTCTGCTTCTCGATGAGTGCCGTTTCGGCCGCCTGGAGCGCGCGATCCTGGTCCTTCAGACGCTTGGTGCGCTTGGCCGAGCCCATCTCGCTCGTGTCCAGATAGGACTTGATCGCACGCTTGTCTTCCTTCGATTTCGCCTCCTTCGTGGCGACGTCGGCCCGCTGCTTCAGGAGTGCAATCGCCCGCGCTTCGCGGTCCACCTCGGCACGTCGGTCACGTAGATCGAGCGCCTCGATGAACAACGCGGCAGCGCCTTCGAGCAGCGGCGCCAACCCCCGGAATCGCGGATCGGAGTCGCGCAACGCCAGGGCCAGCTCGGCGACGCGCTCGGGCGACACGACCACGACCCGCACGCTGCCCTGAGGCACGAGGTACTTCGCGGCCGTCGCCTCGATCTCGGCCTGGCTGATCGTTGGGTAGGCCTCGAGCCGCTCGTACAGCGCGAACGGATTGCCGGTCGACGCGATCCCCATGCCGATCGTCTCGGCCTTGTCGGAGTTCGACAGGTTCGTGTGCACCGCGTCGGCGCGCAGGCTCGCCACCGCCTGCGCCAGCTCTTCAGGGCTGAGGCCGTGCTCGCGGACGGCCGTCAGCTCGTCGTTCAACACCTGCTCGACCTCGGCCGTCGTCACGCCCGGCAACAGGTCGGCCCGCCATACGTAAGCGTATGGGTAGCGCAACGGGGTCAGCCGCGCCCACAGGCTCGACACCTTCGGCGACTCGGTCAACACGAGCTTCTTCGACAGCCGCCCCGCCTTGCCCGCTGTCAGCGCATGGTCGATGAGCTCGAGCGCCGCGTACTCGCGCAGCGTCGCCCCACCCGGCGCCGGGGCGCGGAAGGCCCAATAGATCGTCGGCTGCGAGACCTGCCGCACGATGTGATCGTGGCGTGGCCCATACCAACTCTCGGCGAGCGGCAACGTCTCGTTCTTGCGGAGCAAATCGGGCGCTGTCGCGGGTCGCTGCAGCGTTCCCCACGTCTCCTTCACCCAGGCCAGCGCCTGCGCCGGCTCGAAGTCGCCAGCGATGACGAGGTAGGCCCCGGTCGTCGTGTAGTGCTCGGCGTGATAGCGCTGCGCGACGTCGAGCGTGATGCTGTCGAGGTCGGCCATCCAGCCGATTGGCCCCCAACGATACGGGAAGCGATCGAACATGCGCTTTATCGCGCGCTCCTCGGCGAGCTCGCCCGGGTCGGCGTCGATGTTCTGGCGTCGCTCCGACTTGACGACCTCGCGCTCGGGCTCGAGGTGCACGAAGTCGACCTTCATGTGCTCGAAGCGATCGGCCTCGATGTCGAGGATGTGACGCAGGTGCTCCTTGGGGGTGTAGGCCCAGAAGACCGTCGCATCCTGGTAGGTGAAGGCGTTGTTCTTCGCGCCGAGCGGTGCCAGCGCCAGATCGTAGTTCGGGAACCGCTCGGTGCCCTGGAACATCAGGTGCTCGAAGAAGTGCGACAGGCCGGTGATGCCACTGCCTGGACCGTTCGGGCCCTCGTGTTCGTCGACCGATCCGACCTTGGCCCAGACCTGCACGCACACGAGCGGGGCACCCGGGTCGGGCAACAGATACACGTCGAGGCCGTTGTCGAGTGTCGCCTTCTCGAGCTTTGGGCGGATGGCCCCGCCGCCGAAGACGAGCGGTGGCTCGACCTCGGCGGGTGGCTCCGGCGTCGGCTCGGGGGCGAGCGGGGCGGCGGGGCAGGCGGCGAAGGCGAGCGCGAGGGCGAGCGCGAGTGGGCGGGCGAGGGCGCGGGCGAGTGCGAGCGCGAGGACGCGGGTGTGGGTGTGGGTGTGGGTGTGGGCGCGCTTCATGGCAGGTCCTCGTCGTCCTTCTCGTAGTGTCCGCCGACGCCGTCGCCCATCGGCTCGCCAGCAACACGATAGTCTTCCGAGAGCCAGCGCGAGAGGTCGAGGAGCTTGCAGCGCTTCGAGCAGAACGGCCGGTAAGGGTGCGACTCGGCGCTGAGCGTGTTGTCGCACATCGGGCATTGGAGCGGCTGGGCGGGCGGCATGACCGCGGCAACCTCGACCTGGCAAAGTCCGATGTCAAGCGACAGCACATGGTCGCTGACGTGCAGGATGGACTCGGGTACAGTCCCGCGCCGTGGAGCAAGTCCTCTTTTTCGTCCTCATGATCGGTGTGCTCATCCTCGTTCACGAGTGGGGGCACTATCTGCTCGCACGCGCCATGGGCGTGCACGTCGTCGAGTTCGCGATCGGCATTGGTCCTAAGATTTTGAAACTCAGGGGGAAACAGCGACGCGTCGGCGACGTCGAGCTGCCCCGGACCGAGTTCACGATCGGGGCGCTGCCATTCGGTGGCTTCGTGCGCATGCTCGGCACCGACCCGCACGAGGTCGTGCCGCCCGAGATCGAAGCGGTCTCGTTCAACGCGCGCCCGGTGTGGCGCCGATTCCTCATCATGATCGCCGGCCCGGCGTTCAACATCCTGCTGGCGCTGGTCATCTACTTCGCGGCCGGCCTCGGCGCGTCCGAGCTGCCCTCGAGCCTGATGGGCTCGGTCGACTACAAGGGCCCCGCGTCGCAAGCCGGCTTGCGCCCGGGCGACCGCATTGTCGCTATCGACGGCGACGAGATCCGCTACTTCTGGGAGATCGTCGAGCGCATCGAGGCCAAGGTCGAGGAGGGCGAGGACCCAAAGAGCGGCGAAGCGACCTTCAGCGGCGTCCCGTTCGACCTCACCTGGGAGCGGCACGGCGAGCGCACGACGCGCACCGTGAAGCCGATCGTCTTCATGAAGGAGAAGGTCTCCGGCGTGCCGGCCCTGGGCGTGAACCCGGTCGGTCGCATCGGCGTCAAGCAAGACAACGTCATGCCGCTCATCGCGGTCGCGGCCGGCTCGCCCGCGGAAGCTGCCGGCCTGCGCAACTGGGACCGCATCATCGCGGTCGATGGGGTCGCGGTCGACCAGCTCCCGCTCGCGCTGGACGCGCTCTATCGCACGGCCGGAAAGCCCGTGAAGGTCACGGCGCTGGGCTACACCGATGCGGCGGCGAACGGCGTCGCGATGGCGATCGCCAGTGCCCGCATGGTCGAGCTGCCCGCCGACGCCGACGGTTCGCGCGGCATCTACAGTGCCGAGTGCCTCGTCTACGGCGTCGTGCCGGGCTCACCCGCCGCCGCCGCCGGAGTGATGAGCGGCGACCGGCTCCTGCGCTTCGAGGGGGTCGAGTGCTCGGGCTGGGACTTCTTCCAGCAGCGGCTCACGGTCGCCGGCAGCAAAGGCGGCGCGCTCGAGGTGCAGCGCGGTCGCGACGTTCTCAAGATGGGTCTCGCGATGGGCGAAGTCGCCTGGCCCGACGAGCTCCGCAAGGACGCGACCATGCCGGTGCACGGGTTGCGTGTCCTCTATCTCGACGCCCCGATCGAATACATCGCGAACGAGGACCGCATCATCTACGCCTGGCACTACATGGGCGAGGGCATCACGGGGGCGGTGACCTCCGTCGTGTCGACCCTCGGGGCGCTGTTCTCGGGGCAGGTAAAGCTGAAGGACAGCGTGATGGGCCCGGGCGGCATGGCGCAGCTTGCGGCGATGTCGGTCGAGCGCGGCTGGGCCTGGTTTTTCGCATTGATGGCGGGCTTCTCGGTGAGCCTCGGCATCATGAACCTGTTGCCGATCCCGATCCTCGATGGCGGGCAAATCCTGTTCCTGGCGATCGAAGGCGTGCGGCGTAAGCCCGTCTCGATGCGGGTCCGCATGATCGCCACCTATGCAGGGCTCGCGTTCGTTATCCTGTTGATGATCATCGTGACCCGCAACGACATCGAACGCTGCATCGGATGAACACGACCGGACCGTCTGGCGCTGTGCCGCGGCCCGCGCGACGAGTGGTGCTCGGGATCGAGACGGGCGGTGAACATCTCTCGGTGGCGCTGCTCGACGGCGCCCCTGGCTCTGTCGGCGACGGCAGCCAAAGGCGATACGACGCGCTCGTCGGAGAAGTACGCGCGCATCGCGGCTCGAAGCACCTCGACCTGATGTTGGGCCTCATCGCCGAGCTGCTCGCGCGCCACGAGCTGACGCCGGCGGACCTGTCGCTCATCGCGGTCGGGCGCGGGCCGGGTGGCTTTACCGGGGTGCGACTCGGCCTGTCGTTGGCGCAGGGGCTGGGCATCGCCAGCGGTGTGCCGGTGTGGCCGGTTTCGAGCCTCGCGGCGCTAGCGTTGAACGGGGTTGTGCCAACAACGCCAGTCTTGGCGCTGCTCGACGCGAAGAAGGGCGAGGTCTACGCGGGACTCTATCGGCTCGAGGATGGCGGGCCACCGATCACTCTCCTTGCGCCGCGCGCGGGGACGTGCGAGTCCGCGCTTGCCGCGGCCCGGGAGGCCTTAGCATCGCCTTCGGCCGCCTTGGCCAAGGCCTTCAGTCAAGGCTTCGCCAGCCTGCCGAAGACCTTGCTCGAGGGGGCCGGGGCGGCGGATGACGAGAGTTTCAAGCGCTTGGTCGTGCTCGGTTCGGGAGCTCTGGCGTATGGCGTCGCAACCGTGTCGCAGGCGAGCGCGCATGTCGCATCGGCGACCGCGACGGCGCAGCTGGCGCTCTATGAATGGGTTCTGGCCGGCATGCAGGCGAGCGCCGCGCCTCCGGTCGACGCGGCCTACCTGCGCAAGTCCGAGGCCGAAGTGATGGCCGACGCGCGCGATCTCGCCGCGCAGACATGATGAGTGGGAGTGACCGCATGGCTTACAAGCACACCAAGTTCATCTTCGTAACGGGCGGCGTGGCGAGCTCGCTCGGCAAGGGGCTGACCGCGGCCGCGCTGGGTGCACTGCTCGAAGCGCGCGGGCTCAACGTGTCGGTCCTCAAGATGGACCCCTACATCAACGTCGACCCCGGCACGATGAACCCGTTCCAGCACGGCGAGGTCTTCGTCACCGACGACGGCGCCGAAACCGACCTGGATCTGGGACATTACGAGCGGTTCCTGGACATCACCACGACCCGCAAGAACAACTTCACCAGCGGGCAGATCTACGACGCGGTGATCAAGAAGGAGCGACGCGGCGACTACCTCGGGGCGACGGTGCAGGTGATCCCGCACGTCACCAACGAGATCAAGGAGCGCATCATCGCCGCGGCCGAGGGGCGCGACATCCTGATGGTCGAGGTCGGCGGTACCGTCGGCGACATCGAGTCGCTGCCGTTCATGGAGGCCGTGCGCCAGCTGAGCTTCGATGTCGGCGACGACAACGCAATCTTCATGCACCTGACGTTCGTGCCGTTCATCGCGGCCGCGGGCGAGCTCAAGACGAAGCCGACGCAACACTCGGTGAAGGCGCTCCTGGAGATCGGCGTGAAGCCGGACATCATCGTGTGCCGCACCGACCGGCCGCTGCCACAAGAGGTCAAAAAGAAGATCAGCCTCTTCTGCAACGTGCGCGTGAACCGCGTCATCACGGCCGAGGACCAGAAGACGATCTACTCGCTGCCGCTGGCGCTGCACGACGAAGGCCTCGACGATCAGGTGGTCGAGGCGCTCAAGATCTGGGCGAAGAAGCCGGATCTGTCGGCCTGGGAAAAGGTCGTACATCTGACGACGCGGCCCTCGGAGGAGGTGCGCATCGCCATCGTCGGCAAGTACACGGACCTCGTCGAGAGCTACAAGTCGCTGAACGAGGCGTTGAAGCACGGCGGGATCGCGAACGAGTGTCGCGTGCAGCTCGACTACCTCGACTCCGAGAAGTTCGAGCACAACCCGGAGGCGATGCGCGACGCGCTGGCCGACGTCGACGCGATCCTGGTGCCGGGAGGCTTTGGTCATCGCGGCATCGAGGGCAAGATTGCGGCGGTGCAGCACGCGCGCGAGGCGAAGATCCCGTTCTTCGGGATCTGCCTCGGTATGCAGTGCGCGGTCATCGAGTACGCCCGCAACGTCGGCGACTGCCCACGCGCGAACTCGACCGAGTTCGATGCCGAGACGCCGCATCCGGTGATCCACCTGATGGCCTCGCAGAAGCACATCGCGGAGAAGGGCGCGTCGATGCGTCTGGGTGCCTACGACTGCAACCTGCAGCCCGAGTCGGTCGCGTACGCCGCCTACGGCAAGCGCCTCATCAGCGAGCGGCATCGCCATCGCTACGAGTTCAACAACGCCTATCGCGAACGCCTCCTCGGCCAGGGCGGCATGGTCGCGACGGGGGTGAACCCGGACCTCGACCTGGTCGAGGTGATCGAGATCCCGGACCACCCGTGGTTCGTCGGCGTGCAGTTCCACCCCGAGTACAAGTCGCGCCCGCTGGCGCCGCACCCGCTGTTCGCGGCCTTCGTCAAGGCGGCGCTGCAGCTGAAGCGCGGCTGAGCCGAGTCAGTCCTGCGAAGGCGAAGCTGGATCAGGGTGCCGCACCGCGAAAAGCGAAGCTGGATCAGGGTGCCGCACCGCGAAAAGCGAAGCTGGATCAGGGACCCGCGGCCTTCTTCTGGTCGGCCGCGACCACGCTGCCCAACGACGCGATCTTCAGGTGACCCTTCGCGAGCACGGCCTTCAGGTCGTCCGCGCGCAACGCCGCAATCCTGGCATTGAGGTCTTGCTCCCAGGTGAGTGTGCGCCCGATGAACAACCCGCCGACCAGCTTGTCGACGACCGCGCCGTCGTCCGCGAGCTCGGTGTCGAACTGGCTCGCCCAACCCTTCTGGGCCTCCGCCAGCTCGTCGGCCGGCACGCCCTTGTCGATGAGCAGGCCCGCCTCTTCGAGCAGCGCCGCCAGCGCCTTGTTCGCGTTCGCCGGGTTGCCGAGCGCGCCCGCGAAGAACACGCCGAACATGTCGATTGGGCTCGCGAACAACTGCGAGAAGGCGCCGTAGGACACGCCATCCTTCTGGCGCAAGCGGTTGTTGAGCCGGCTCGAGCCGCCGCCGCCCAGGATGTAGTTGGCGAGCACGAGCGCCGGGTAGTCGGCATGGTCGTCGCGCAGCTCGAACGCCTGCACGCTGATGACGAAGCCGCCCTCCTTGTCGGGCGTGTCGATCACCTCGGTGCCGCCAAGACTCGCAGTAAAGACCGCGGGCACGCGCTCGAACGGGGTCTGCGACGGCCAGCTCGCGAAGAGGTCCATGACGAGCTTCTCGACCGCTGCGGCGTCGAAGTCGCCGACGAACGCCATCTCGGCATTGGACGCGCCATAGTGGTCAGCGTGGAAGCGCTTCAGCTCGTCGAGGGTGACGGCCTTCATGCGCTCGATCGCCTCGGGCATCGTCGGCATGTAGCGCAGGTCGTCGGGCGGCAGCGGCATGAGCTTGCGGATGCCGGCCGTGATCGCGACCGCCTGCGGGTTGGCGCGCTGCTCTTCGAGCTGCGTCAGCGACTCGGCCTTCAGGATCGCGAACTGGTCCTCGGCAAAGCTCGGCGTCTTCAAGATCTCGGCGAGCAGCGCCATCACCGCCGCGAGGTTGTCGCGTGTCGTCTTGAGGGTGGCCGTGACGAGGCCGGGCTGCGGCACGGTCCCGGCGGAGCTTATCGCGACCTCGGCCTGTAGCCGCGTGAGCTCGTCCTGTAACTGCTCGAAGGTGCGCTTCGTGGTGCCGCGCATGAGCATCTCCGGCACCAGGTTGGCCGCCGTCGTATGGCCGGTAAGCGTCGCCTTGTTGCCGTAGTGCAAGACCAACTGCGCGTGCACGATGCCGCCGCTGGTCGTCTTTGATAGGAGCGCCAGCTTCACGCTGCCAGCCGTCGTGCGCTTCGTGCGGGCCTCGATCACGGGCACCGTTGCCTCGAACGCCTCGCCGGTCGCGACCGCTGCCTTACCCTGGTAATCCTTCACCAGCGCCGCGACGTCGGGGCGTGCGGGCAGTGGCGCCCGGTCGGCCGCCTTGTCTGGCACGAACAGGCCGAGCGTGCGATTCGACGGCTTGAGATAGGCCGCGGCGAAGGCGCCGACCTGGGCCGGCGTGAGCGCTTGCATGCGGTCGCGCGTCAGGAACATCAGGCGCCAGTCGCCGAGCGCCTGCCAGTCGGTGAGGCGCACGGCCGCCTGCTGGTTGTCGCTCATGAGCAGATTGAAGCTCTTGGCTGCCTCGGCTTTGAAGCGGGTCAGCTCGGCTTCGGTCGGGGCGTTCGCAGGGTTCGTCGGATCGGAGAAGCCCTCGATCGCCGCCAGCATCGCGGCCTTGACCGGCTCCATCGGCTTGTCGACGGGCACCGTCGCGAAGAACAGGATCGTGCCCGGCTCGGCCAGCGGCTGCTGCATCGACCACACGCGCGTCGCGAGCCCGGTCTTGACGAGGGCTGCATAGAGGCGCCCCGACGGCTCGCTCGCGAGCAGGTGCCCGACCGCCTCGGAGGCGGCGTAGTCGGCGTCTGAGCCGGCGACGGTGTGATAGGCGAGCCCGATGATCTGGGTGTCGCCGTTCCTGCGCAGGATCACCTCGCGCTCGCCGTCCTGCACTGGCTCGACCGTGTAGCTCGTCGGGAGCACGCGGGTCGGGCGCGGGATGGCGCCAAAGCGCGTGTTGACCTGGGCCAGGGTCTTGTCGGGGTCGATCTTGCCGGCGACAACGAGCACGGCGTTGTCGGGCTGATAGTAGCGCGCGTAGAACGCGTGCAGGCTCGCAGCGGGAACGCGCTCGATGTCGCTTTTCGCGCCGATCGGCGACTTGCCGTAGTTGTGCCAGAGGTAGGCGGACGCCAGGATGCGCTCATAGAGGATAGCGTTGGGGTCGTTCTCGCCGCTCTCGAACTCGTTGCGCACGACCGAGAACTCGGTCGCCAGCGCCTCGGCCGCGATCTTCGAGTTGATCATGCGGTCGGCCTCGAGCTCGAGCGCCCACGCGAGGTTGTCGTCGGTCGCCGTGAACGTCTCGTAGTAGTTCGTGCGGTCGTAGTCGGTCGTGCCGTTGAACTCGGCGCCGCGCTTCTGCATCTCGGCCCAGATCTCGGGGTGCGTCGGCGTGCCCTTGAACAGCATGTGCTCCAACAGGTGCGCCATGCCCGACTCGCCGTAGCCTTCCGAACGCGAGCCGACCATGTAGGTGATGTTGACGGTCGCGGTGGTCTTCGACGGGTCGGGGAACAGCAGCACGCGCAGGCCGTTGCCGAGGCGATACTCGGTGATGCCTTCGACCGAGGCGACTTTTTCCGGTGCGCTCGGAGCGGCCGCGTCGGGGGTCAGCGCCGTCGCGTCGGCGGCGTTTGCCGCGGCGTCGGGAGTGAGGGCCGCAGCCTCGGGGGCGGTTCCCGCTACGTCAGTGGCGGGCGCCGCGGCGTCGGGCGCGGGGGCTTTACCGTCGCAGGCGAAGGTGGCGAGTGCCACGAAGGGCACGAGGGCGAGCGCGGATACACAGGATCGCAGTGTCATCGAAGACCTCCGACGGGAGCCGCGCGCACTATCGCCACAGGTGACGGGTGCCGTCCATCGCCAGAAGCGCCCGTTGCCACCAGTCGCAGCGCCGTGTCGCTTCAACCTGGCGAACGTCATCCGACGCTGCGAGGCAGGCGATGCCGTTCAAGCGGCGGCGACCCGTGGCCTCGTGACGGTGGGCCGCGTGGCTGTTAGCGTGGCGCATGACCGATACGCCTGCCGCCCCTCCTATCCCACCGCAGTCCCTGGCCTCAGGGGCCGACGCGCGGACCGCGGACCTCGGCGCGATGAAGATCGCGGCGACCTTCTACACGCCGCACGAAGCGGAGCTCGCGCGGAGTCATCTCGAGAACGAGGGGATCCCCAGTGAGGTCTGGGACGCGAACATCGTAGCGGCCGATCCGTTTCTCGCGATCGCGGTGCGGGGTGTGAAGGTCGTCGTGCCCGAGAGTTTCCTGGAGCGGGCGAAGGCGATCCTCGACCCGCTGGTGAGGGCGACGACCGGGCCGGCGCGGCCGGTCTTTCGAGTGCGCGGCACGCGGGCACAGCGCGGTGGGTTCTTCGGATCGGTCATCGGTCTCGGGGCGGGAGTAGGGATCGGTGCGCTGCTCGGTGGCGGCGCCCTGCCGATGGTGCCGGCGGGATTGTTCGTGGCCGGGTTGGTCGTCGGGGCCGCCATCGGGGGGCGCACGCGGGCTGATACGTGTTCAGACCCAGGCTGCGGCGCGGCGCTGCCTGTTGATGTGACGCAGTGCCCGAAGTGCGGTGGGGTCCTGCGCGGGGATATCGAGCACACGAATGATCGGCTGGCGGCGGAGGAGGCGCTGGGCGAGGACGAAGGCGAGGGCGAGGACGAGGGCCAGGACGAAGGCGAGGGCGAGGACGAAGGCGAGGGGGAGGGCGAAGGCGAGGGGGAGGGCGAGGGCGAGGGCACACCGCGACCACAATGATGGTCGACCCATCGATGTGACCGCCGCGTAAGCGGATTGGGCGGCGTGTCGGATGCCCCCCACACGTCGCCGCGTAAGCCTGGACGCGCCGCTCCGGCGCCGCTCCGCGGTTCGTTCGCATGGCACGGGCGGTGCTTCCAGGCTCGTCGCCAGCCCCGCTCCTGACGCGGCGGCCGAGCGAGGACACGCCATGAGGTTCCCAGTTCCTATCGCAATCTATGCAGGTCTCTTGAGTCTTGGCGCCGCCTGCGCCAGCGCCGAGGTCGCCCCCGAGCGCGTCGCGGCACCTAGGGCCGGCATCGCCGCCGCCAAGGAAGCCGGGGCCGACGAGAACCCGCAGGCGGCGCTGCACCTGAAGCTCGCCAACGATCAGTTCGATCGCGCCAAGCGGATGATGAACGACGGCGAGCCCGAAGATGCGACCCGCATGCTCGACCGCGCGACCGTCGACGCGGAGCTCGCACTCGAGCTGGCGCGCCTCGACAACACGCGGCGCGACGCTGGCGACGCGATGACCAACATCCAGAAGCTCCGACAGGAGCACCGCATGTTGAAGGCCGAGTAACAGCCGCAGCAACTCGCGGAACCTGTCATCCATCTGAAGGAGTGATCCATGATCCCACGCATTCGTTTGTTCGCCGCCACGCTCTCAGCGGGTGGCTTGTTTGTTGGTTGTGGCTCGACGGCTTCGGTCCAGCTCGTCGCGGCGCGCGACGCCTATCGTGAAGCCTCCGTCGGTCCCGCGGCACAGACCGCACCGGCCGAGCTGAAGACCGCCGAGGAGGCGTTGCATCGCGCCGAGGTCTCGTTCCGCGACGACGGCGTCAGCGGCAAGACCGACGACCTCGCGTACATCGCCGAGCGGCGCGCGCAGATCGCCACGGCGATCGCGAACCGACGCAACGCCGAGGGCGACAAGGAGCGCTACGAGAAGGAGCGCATCGTCGTCAACGACCAGCTGCGCGAGCAGACCGTGCTCGAGCTGAAGGACACCAAGGTCGAGCTCGGCCAAGAAGAGGACCGGGCCGCGCGCGAGCGGGCTGCCCGCATCGATGCGGAGGCGAAGACCGACAAGGCCCAGGCCGAGACCGACAAGGCGAAAGCCGAGGCGGCGGCGGAGAAGGCGAAGGGCGACGACATGCGGGCCGCGTTGGCGCGCTGGGCACAGCTCGTCGAGAATGAGCGCGGCCTCGTCATCACGCTGTCATCGGGACTCTTGTTCACGACGGGCAAGTCCGAGGTATTGCCCGCGGCCGGCGCCAAGCTGAACGAGGTCACGGCCCTTCTGCGTGGATCACCGACGCGTCGGGTCGTCGTCGAGGGCCACACCGACAGCGCCGGCAGCGACGCGGCAAACCAGGTCCTGTCTCAAGCGCGTGCCGATGCGGTGCGTAGCTACCTGGTCGGGCAGGGCGTTCCGGCCGAGCGGGTGAGTGCCATCGGCCAGGGTGAGTCGAAGCCGATCGCTAGCAACGCGACGACCACGGGGCGGGCGACCAACCGCCGCGTCGAGATCGTGTTGTCGCCGCTGCCGGTACCGATGTCGGCCAAGTGACAGTGACGGTGGGTGGGTGTTGAGGTCAGCGCCCACCCAACGTGGACTCCAGCGCGTAGACCTGTGACGCGCCGGCCGGAACCGTGATCGAGGCGCCTTTGAAGTCGTCGCCGATCGGCTCGTAGGCACCGCCCAGGCACTGCGCGAGGAAGGTCTCGGCGACAGCGTTGAAGGCGGTGCGGTTCTCGGGGCGCGCGAAGCCGTGGCCTTCATCCGGAAAGAGCACGTAGGTCACGGGGATCTTGTGGGCCTGCATCGCGGCGACGATCTGGTCGCTCTCGGCCTGCTTCACGCGTGGGTCGTTGGCGCCCTGGCCGATGAGCAGCGGGCGTTGGATCCGGTCGACCTTGTGCAGCGGACTACGCTCGGCGAGGAACTGCTTACCGGCCGCGGTCGTCGGGTCGCCGACGCGGGTGTGGAAGAAGGCGATCTGCGGCTGCCAGTAGGCGGGGATCGAGCCGAGCAGTGTCTCGATGTTGGAAGGCCCGACGATGTCGACACCACACGCGAAGCGCTCGGGCGTGAACGTCAAGCCGACCAGCGTCGCGTAGCCGCCGTAGCTAGCGCCCATGATCGCGACTTTGTCGGCGAGCGCGACCTTGCTTGCGACTGCCCAGTCGACCGCATCGATGAGATCGTCGTGCATCTTGCCCGCCCACTCGAGGTTCGCGGCGTTCAAGAAGCGTTTGCCGAACCCGGTCGAGCCGCGGAAGTTGACCGACAGGACGGCGTAGCCCCGATCGGCGAGCCACTGGGTGTTGCCATCGAGACCCCACGCGTCGCGACTCCAAGGCCCGCCGTGCACCTTCAAGACCATCGGTACCGGGCTCGCCGGCACGCCGTCGCCATCGGGGTCCGAGCCCTTGGGCAGGGTCAGGTACGACACCAGTGAGAGCCCGTCGCGCGACGTGATGACGCGCGAATGCATCGTCGCGAGTGTCACCTTTTCGAGCGCAGGTCGGTTCGCGAACAAGAAGGTCGCGAGCTTCGACTTCCGATCGTAGCGGTAGAAGCGGACCGGCGCGTCCGACGACACCAACGTCACAAGCCAGGTACGGTCGTCGAGCGTGCGCGACACGATGTCGAGCTCGCCGTCACCGAGCTTTGCCAGCGCCGCGAAGTCGGGTGCGAGCGCCTTGTCGAGCACGTGCCAACTGGCGCGCTCGTAGTTGACGCTGGCGGCCTGAACCTTGCCGGTACGCGGCTGCGACGTCGCGTTCTGCACGTCGGCGCGCGCGTCCTGGAGCAGCAGCTTCGCCTTGTTGCTAGCGAAGTCGATGGCGAACAACGCGGCCGTATCACGCCCCCGACTGTCCAACAGATAGAGCGTCTTGCCCGATGCATCGAAGCCCATCGGTGTCGTTGTCTCGGCATCCTCGAACGGGACCTTCAGCCACACCGGGTGGGTGCCATCGGCGCCCTTTCTGGCGCGCAGATCACGATACTCGGCCCCGCCATCGGGCAAGGACACGAGGCCCAGGCGCGGCACGAAGTCGTCATCGGAGAGCACGTAGGCGAGGTTCTCGTTGTTCTCGAGCACACGGGTCGTGGCGCCGGTCGTGATGTCGACGCGATAGATGTCGTGCAGGTGCGGGTCGCGGTCGTTCATCGCGATGAGCGCGACGTTGGGCGACTTCGCCGAGAGGCCGTCGATGCGGGCCGCGATGCCGGCCTTGGGCGTGAGGTCGAGCACCTTCTTCGTCGCGACCGCGACGGCGTAGACGCGCCAGTTCTCGTCGCCGCCCTGGTCCTGCATATAGAGGATGTGCTGGCTCGTATACGCCCACAAAAAGGTCCGGATACCACGCGAGCTATCCGCGGTGACGACCTGCGCCGTCTGGGCAATCGCGTCGCTCGCGGTGTCAGCGGGCACGACCCAGACGTTGAGCACCCCGTCTTTGGGGGCGAGATAGGCGAGCATGCGTCCGTCAGGCGAGAGCTTGGGCGAGACCCGTTCGGGGTTGCCGAACAGCAGGTCGCGCGGGATGAGCGTCGCGTCGGTGCGCGGCGCGGGCACAGCCGGCGGGGTTGGAGTCGGGTCGGGCAAGTCCGTGGCGGTGGGCGTGGACGGTGCCGGCGGTGGGCTCGAGCCACAGGCGATGAGCCCGGGCAGGGCCACGAGCAAGAGCCAGTGCGACCAGCGAGTGAACCATCGGGCTTTGGGAGTGCGGATCGTCGTGCGATTCATCGGGACCTCAATATGCGTGTCTACCGGGCGACCGCGCGGACCATAACTCGCCTTGGGCGCGGCTGCATTGTGCCCGTTGGTCAAAGCGCATGTTATGAGCGGCCTGCCGCGCGAGGTGCCGATGTCGATGCTGTTGCCGCAATCGTTCTATCGCCGCGACGCGCTCGCCGTCGCGCACGAGCTCATCGGGACGTTGCTCGTCCGAGATGACGTCGTGTTGCGCGTGACCGAGGTCGAGGCCTATCGCCCGGGCGACAGCGCGAGCCACTGTCGGGCCGGACGCACAGCGCGCAATCTGTCGATGTGGGGACCGCCCGGGCGCGCGTACATCTACCTCTGTTATGGGCTCCACCACATGCTGAACCTCGTGACCGACGAGGACGGCGTTGGTGCGGCCGTGCTCGTGCGCTCCGCCGAGCTCGTCAGTGGCGAGGCGACCGTGTCCGCTCGGCGCTCCTGGGACAAGCCACTCGCACCCGCTCTGCTGGCGGGGCCCGGCAGGGTCGGTCAGGCGCTCGGGCTCGGGCCCGGGTTCAACCATCATCCTCTTTATGAGCGCGGCGGCCTCGAGCTGCGGGCCGCAACCGAGGTCCGGCCGATCGCCGTCGGGCCGCGCATCGGGATCGACTATGCGACCCCGGAGCATCGGGCGGCGCCCTGGCGCGTCGCGGACGCAACCTCACCGTGGGTGACCGTGCGGAGGGGCCTCAACGCGGTCACCGAAGGCGAAACGCGGGCACGCCAGTCGTAGGGTTATCTGCCACAGCCGAGGGATGTGCCGCTGGACGGCAGGTTCGGTGCCTAGGGTTGAGCGCGGGCTCGAGGCCCGGGGCGCCCCGCATCCGGGCGCGCCGCCAACACATCCGATGGGAGTGACTCATGAAAGACCACCAGAACGCGCCGAAGAATGATCATTGGGTACTCGTTGCCGATGCCAGTCGCGCGCAGCTGTTCGAGACCGACGCCACGTTCGAGACGCTGACGCCGCTCGAAGCGCATACCCATCCCGAGAGCCGCCTGCCCGCGCGCGAGCTCGTGGCCGGCGACCGGGGGGCCACGCGTGAGTTCAGCGGCGGCCCGCAGAGCCGCTTCGAACGCCACACCGATCCCCATCAGGCGACCGTCGACGCGTTCGGGCGCGAGCTCGCCCAGGTGCTGAACGCGGGCCGCATCGCGCACAGCTTCCATCACCTTGTCATCGTCGCTTCGCCGGCGTTCTTGGGCGTGCTCCGTGGCCACCTCGACGTCGACACGACCCGCTCGGTGCTGGCCTCCATCGCCCACGACTGGACCGCGGTGCCCAACCACGAGTTGGCCGCGCGCGTGCGCGGTGGCATGCCCAAGTCGGAGCAGCCCTCGGCGCACTGACGCGTTTAGGAAACGGTGAGATTCCTCGCTGCGCCTGGCCAATCTCGCTGGGTGTGAGAAGGTCCCGGCTGGCGGTCGCGACCCTTGCGCGTTTGCAAGGGTCGCGCACTCTCCGCACGAGGAGTGGGTGATGAACACGGTGATCTGGATCTGTCAGGCGATCCTGGCGGCGGCGATGTTGGGCGCAGGACTCATGAAAATAATGAAGTCACGTGCCGAGCTCGAGCCGAAGATGGGTTGGGTACGTGCGTTCACCGACTCCCAGGTGCAGCTCATCGGCATCGCGGAGGTGGTGGGAGCGGTCGGTCTCATCGTGCCGGCGCTGACCGGTATCCTGCCGATCCTCACGCCGATCGCAGCGGCGGCCCTCGCGGTGCTGATGGCGGGCGGGGCGGCCACCCACGTGAAGCTGAAGGAGGCGCCGATGGCGGCCCCGGCGCTGGTGCTCGGGGCGCTCGCCGTGTTCATTGCGGTCGGGCGCTTCATGTTGGTGCCGCTGTCGTGACCTGGCGCGGCGGCTTTACTTGCCGCAGTCGCGCGGCGGTTACTTGCCGCCGAGTTTCGCGAGGCGCGCCTTGGCGACTGCGAAGGACGAGGTCGGACCCGCGATCTCGCCCTCGCCCGAGACCTGCTTGTAATAGCTCATCGCCAGGTCTTTGAGACCCAGCGCTTCGGCCATGCGGCCCGTCACGAGCCAGACGTGCGGGGCGACCTCGTCGCCGGTGCCGACCAGGCGGCGTGCCGACTCGGCGCCATCGTCCAACAAGCCCCGCTCGATTTCGATCATCGCGCGCGTGTGCACCGCGGCGAGGTCGTTCTCCTTCGCGCCGCGTTTGGCACTCTCGAGCGTCTTGTCGTCGACTTTGCCAAGGCACAGGTCGAGCCACGCGAGCTCGTTGTGGCCCGCGTCCTCGAGCCGGCCCGTATTGCGTAGATCGACCAGCCGCGCGCGCGCCTTGTCGAGCTCGCCCACGACCGACTCGATGTTCGCCATCTCAGTGATGAGGCTCGTGTCGGTCGGGTCGCTCGCGAGTCGCTCGGTCGCGAGCGCCAGTGCCTCGTCCTTGCGTCCCTGCACGGCCAGCAGGCGCGCCCGCACCGCCCGCTCGTTCGGATTCGCCGGTGCCGTCGCGAACATGCGATCCATCAGCCGCAACACCTGGTCGCGCTCCGCCGAGTCGCGCGTCCATCGCGCCAACGTCTCGAACACGACCACGCGCTCGTCGCCGACCAGGTTCTTGCCGCCCACATCGAGCGAGCCGACGATGTTGTCGATACGCAGCCGCCCGCCCGCTGCCGCGAGCAAAAAGCCCGTGCGCCAGAGCGTCTCGATCGGCGTGTCGGCGTCGGGCTCGGACAGCGTCTTGAACTTGAACTGCGATCCCTCCCAGGCCCAGTCGAGCCACTTGCGCGCGCCCTCGACGTCGCCCGCCGCGAGTCGCTCGAGCCCCTCGAACGGCAAGCCCGAGCCGCCCGCGAAGCCGACCAGACGCATCGTTGCGCCGTTCCTTACGAAGTACGCCTTGCCGAATTCGCGGGCCTCGCCGCTGCCCATCTTCGGCATCGTCAGCGTCACCTGCCAGCCGAGCGTGTCGTCGCCTTCGGTCTTGAGCGTCGCCATCCCGAACACCATGTCGTAGATCGCCCAGCGCGCGTCGGGCCCGTCACCGAGCATGCCGCCGACACCACCCGGTCGCAGCAACTGCTTCATCTGCTCGCCACCGTCGGGCACGAACTTCTTGCCGAACAACACCTCGAGCCGCTTGACGAGGTCAGTCGGGTTCTCCGCGAGCAATGAGTAGAACGACTGCAGCGCCTTTTCGGGCGTCGTGTAGTCCTGCATCGGCGCCAGCTTCTTCACCTTGTCCGACCACTCCGCGAGCGGGTTCGCGGCCCCACCCAGGAGCGTCGCGAGCGCGTCGAACACCGTCGACGCATCGCTGAAGCGCCGCGCCATCATGTACGAGCTCGTCACGCTCATCAGCCCGGCGCTGATGCGACGCGGCTCGCTCCACGACTCGATGAGCGCCGCCACCGCCTGCGGCCCCTCGACGAGCGCCACGGCCTTGGCCCACTTCGCGTCGATCGCATCAATCCGCGTGCCCTTCCAGCTCTCGGCGAAGCGGATGATCTCAGCGTTCGCGCCGAGCGCGTCCCACGCGTCCAACAAGCGATCGACCGCCGGCTCGCTGCCTTCGCGCGCGGTCGCTTCGAGGAGGGCCAGGCCTTCGCTGCTCTCCTTGTCGCGCTTGGTCTTGCGCTCGCCAGCGGCGTCGCGCACGAGGATGTCGGCCAGCTCGTGACGCGCCCAGATGCTCTGCGGATCGAGCGCCAGCACCGCCCGCCAGGCGGCGACTGCGCGCTTCCGGTCCCAGCCCTTGGCGTACACGCGCCCGAACGTATCGCGCTCCCAGAGGCGCGCGCGCGCAGTCAGGACGAAGCGCGCCGACGGTGTGCCGACAGCGTCCTTGGCGGCGATGTCGACCTCCTTCCGGGCCTCGTCGCTGATGCCCCATTTGTCGAGCTCGAGCGCCCAGCGCGCGCGCAGCTCGCCGTCCTTCGGCCGCGCCGCGAGCTCCTTCCGGAACCAGGCCGCACGCTCGAGCGGCGCCAGCTTCGCCTGCTCGGGCACCAGATCGATCTTGAAGTCGGTGAAGTCGCCGCGCTTCGCCCAGCCGTCCTGGACCTCGCCCACCTGCTTGGGCGTGAAGTCGATAACCGGCACCTCGTAGCGACCGGTCGCCACGACCACGCCGTCGGCGCGCTGCGCGAAGCTCACCTTCCAGTGCAGCGGACCGAGCTCGAGGTCGACGTCCTTGGGCAGCTCGGAGCTGCGGTAGCCCTTGGGCGGGAAGACCTGGTAGTGGATCGCGTAGTCGACCCCGCGCTGCAGCTCGTACGGGAAGCGCCGGTCGCTTTCGAGTAGCCCTTTATCGAGGCGCTGTAGGGCGGCACCCATGCCGAGCCCGAGCTTGTGCGAGCGCCCGTCCGAGTCGAGGCGGCGCACATCGACGAGCTCTATCGTGAGCGTTATCGGTGCCAGTGCGTCATCGATGCCATCGACCTTGATGCTCGCGATCTGACCGGCGAAGTTGCGCGCCGCCTGGCGTTGCATCTCTTCGAGCGCGTCCGGGTCCTGACCGCCGTAGAGGCGCCGCGCGAAGAAGCGCTGCTCGCCGCCGAACGTGTAGGTGAGCGTGGCGCGGCCGGGGCCGATCGGCTCCGGTCGGTACGCGATGTCGACGTGGTAGACGTCGATGTTCTCGCGCGACGCGCGGACGGGCGTTGCGGTCGGGGCCGTGCTGGCCGGGTCGATGACGAGCGCCAGGCGTCCGAGGTCACCGCCGGGGATGGCGCCGATGCCAAACTCGGGCGCGGTCGCGTCGATCCAGAGGGCCGGCTCCTGACCGTCGGCGGGCACGTAGACGATGGCGTGGTCGAACAGGTCGAGGCCCGCCAGCTCGGGGTCGATCGCGAGCTTGTCGCCAGCACGCAGGAGCGCCACGTTGGCGCGCACGCCGGCCTCGCCCAGCGCCTTGACGACCAGCGTCGCGAGATCCTTGCAGTCGCCGTAGCCGCGCGTCAGCGTCTCCTTTGGGGCGAACGGCACGATGGCTGCGTCGCCGAGGTGGAGCCCCGTGTAGCGCAGCTCCTTGGCGAGGCGTGAAACGACCTGCCCGATGCGCTCCCGCCGGCTGCCGGTGGCGATCGGCCAACCGGAGGGACCCGCGAGGATCGGCGTGAGCGTCTCGCTGTAGTGCTTGGCGAGCGCCGCCCAGCCCTCGCTGCCGACGCCCCACATTACACCGTGTGGCTTGCGATCGTGGTTGGCGACGCGGCTCGTGGGGCCGATCATCTCGGCCCGCAGGGTGACAACGCCATTGTCCTTTTTCTCGCTGATCTTGGCGTCGCTGTTCAGCGCCTTCAAGCGCGGCGCGAGCGCGGCCGGTGCCTCGATCGTCACGAGGGTCGCGCGGGCGCCCGCTTCGCGGCCATGAAAGCCGTTGCGCACGACCGAGCCGTAAGGCGATTTGTGGTCGTTCGACTCGATCACGAGCTCGACCGTTGCACCGACCGCGAGGTGGGGCAGGGGCACGACCAGGTTCTTGCGGTCGCTCACGATGAGCTCGGGATTCTTCGCCGCGGCCTCGGCGATTGTGCGCGGGTCGACCTCGACCGCGGCGCCGCGTGCGGGCACGACGCGCCCCCTGATGACCGGGCGATCCTCGAACCAGGGCGAGTACGGCACGTCGAACGTGCCGAGCGCCTCGACCGCCTCGCGCGTGCGGTAGCGCAAGACCATATGGCGCAGCGTGTGGGCGCGGCCGTCGGCCTGGTAGCGGATCTCGAGGCGATTGAGGAGGTAGTCGATCGCGTTCTCTTTGGAGCCATCGGCGAGCCCGGCCCGGCGCAACTCGTCCTCGGGCAGGGACAGCGGGGCGCTGGCCCAGAGTGCGGTCAGGGCCGGGTCCTTGGCGGACTTCGGGTCCGATTTCGGATCCGATTTCGGATCCGATTTGGGATCCGGCTTGGGATCCGGCTTTGGCCCCGCGGACAGGGCAGGGCTCACGGCGGTGACCGCGACGCATAGGACGAGCGAGAGCCGGGCGGCGATGCTTTTCATGGATCCCCAGACTACGAGCACCAGGTCGCACCCTCAGTCAGAGAAAGAGAGAGAGAGCGAGAGCGAGAGCGAGCGAGCGAGGGTAAACCCAGCGCTCGGGCAATGTCATGCCTGAACCGTGTCGTACGACCGAGAACATTTCGTGGGCCGGTGTCCCGCCCCGCTCTCCTCAAGGCACGTCGGGCATGGCCGAAGCGCTGATACTTGACTCCGAAGCCATCAATGCGTTGGCAAATCCGACAGAGCGTGCCGCCCTCTTCGACCGAGCGCGAGCAATACTCACGTTGGCGCACGAGAGACGGGCACTCGTGCGTGTTCCGGCGCCTGTACTCGCTGAAGTCTATCGCGGAAAGGGGCGTGACGCGGCGCTAGACCGGCTTCTGAACTCGGGTGGTATACGCGTGTCCGACCTTACGCGTGCTATTGCGCGCACAGGTGGTCAGCTCCTCGCGAAGAACAAGCTTGCGTCGTCTCACGCCGTTGATGCCTTTGTTGTTGCAACCGCCTTGACTTTCGAGCGCGCCATTATCGCGACAGGCGACCCGAAGGACATGGCGCGTCTTGTCGCCAATGCTCGGCAAGTACGTATCTTTCCTTTGTAATCAGCCCTTGCGATACACCTCGTCGAGGTCGCTGAGCGGTGCGATCGCCCCGACGAGATCCGCGTTAGTGGTGTCGATTACGGCGCGGGTCAGCGCCTCGAGATCGGCGCGGTCACGTCCCTTGTCCTCGTCCTTTCAGGTCTGCGGCGAATGCGCCCTGCGTGAAGTCCCAAGGGCCTTCGATCGTGGCACGGTGGAGGCGGTCGGGCGCAAATGTTCCTGAGCAGCGAGGCGATTGTTGAGGTCACCGAAAACCGTGCAAAGCCTTGGCGTCACTCCCCCTGGCGGTCGAATGCGACCGCGATGAGCAGCCTGCCAGCCGCTCTGCGTATGTTGTCGCGCCCGAGCGGCGCGGGCTCATCTCGTAAAGAGGGCGTCCGCGCTGTCGATGACCGTCGTGCAGTCGCCGTTGGGTCCAAGGCGCGTCGTGCGGAACCAGCTCGCGTTGGGATCTGGGTTGGTGCGCGTCGGGAGCGGTGACTTCAGGAGCGGATTGTCGGCGTCGAGGATCGACTGTTCCTGACGCCAGGTGACCAGGCCATCGATGCGCGAGAGGCCGTCGTACACGCCTTCGAGGCTCGTGAAGCCGCGCTGCACGACGTAGACCTCGCCGTCGATAAGGCCCGCCACGCGCACCGTCATGCCGGGTTTGCCGTCCGGCTCGTGGTCGACGACGCTCGCGTCGGAGGGCGAGGTCGGGAGCGCATCGGTTTCCGGGTTGGCCAGCGCCGCGCCCCACACGTCGAGCAGGCCGGCGATCGACACCCGGCCATCGGACGCGAGCGTGGCGCCGCGGGTGGCCGGCTGGATCGCCGCCAGCGCCGCGTCGGGAAGGACGGTGGTCACGAGGTCCGTACCCGAGTCGAGATCGATCGCGCAAACGGTCTGGGTTATCGTGAAGCCGCCCGCGCTCGCCACCACGTCGAGCAGCAGCAGCGTGCTCGTCGTGGCGACGGTCTCGCCGACGAACGGCACTTCGGTGAGGCTCGACTGGACCTGCTTTTGGCCCCAACGGCCGACCAGCGTCGCACCGCTTACGGCGTCGCCGTTGCTGGCGCTGTCGCTGGACGCGTCGCTGGTCACGTCGGGTGCGGTGTCGGCGCCGACATCCGGGCTGACGTCCGGGCTGACGTCCGGGCCGACGTCCGCGATCGTCTCGGGTGCGACCTCGGGTGTCGACGAGGTGTCGGCTGCGACGTCGGGCGTCGTCGTGTCGGGCGTGGCGTCGATCTCCCCGATCGCGATGTCGGGCGCGGCGCTGTCAGGCGCGCTGGACGCGGGCGCGGCGTCGTCACAGGCCCACAGCGCGACGGGCGCGATGAGACCGGCGAGCGAGATGAAGGACATGAGCGAGATAGGCAGGCGTCGCACGTCGGGTGCTCCAGGTGGTCAGGGGAAATGTTGGAGGCGGGTCAGAGACTCAGGGCGAGACTGAGCCCCATCGCGAAGAGCCAACCCGAGCTCGAGTAGCCGGGATAGCCGGGGTTATTGGTCTGCAGGCCTTCGGACTCGGGCGCGAGCTCGCCCGAGCGGATGTCGATAGCTGCGGGCAGCTCGTCGCGCACCGGGTCGGAGGCGCCGGGGTCCTTCATGACGCTGCGCGGCAGGAGGCGGTGGAGTTGCAGCGTGAGCCCGGCGGCGAGCGTCGCGTCGGCGACCGGCAGCTCCGCGCGCCAGCCGAGCGAGCCGCCGATGCGGTCGTTGTCGACGTAGCTCGAACGACCGCGCTGGTCGGGCACCGGGGATGGGACCCAGCTCACGCCGAGTGCCAAGCGATGCTCGTGCCAGGCGAGCTCGCCCGAGGCGGCGAGGTCGAAGGTGTTGGACCAGGTGAGCGTGGGCTCCTCGTCATGGCGGTCGCGATAGTCGGACCAGTGCGCCCAGCGCAGGCTGGCGCCGACGCCGAAGGCGAGCTCGCCGGGGGCTGCGGGGACCCCGCGCCAGGCCACGCCCAGCGCCGTGCGCAGTGGCTCGGAGCCCTGGCTGAAGGCGAAGCGCTGAACGACCGAGGTCTCGCCTTCGGGGTACGGGTAGGACCAGAACTGCACGTCGCTCTGCCCCTTGACCGGATTGGCCGCGGGCAGATGCAGCGTCAGCGAGAACTGCAGCTCGGGCAGCGGCTCCGCGGTGAGACCGAAGTGCGGCACGAGGCCGGCCGAGACGCGGATGCGGCTATTGACCATCGCCGTCTCCTGATAGGCGCTATCACCGATGAAGACCTCGGTCTGGGCAACCGAGCTGGTCGTCAGTGCCAGGCCGACGCCGAGGCCGAGCCAGCGGACCGGACGCGCGCCCAGCGCGACGGACAGAGACTGCGTCTGCAGGCGGTCGCCGTAGAGCTCGAAGCTCAGCCGGTTCGAGAAGTACTGCGCGCGCTCATCGCTGTAGAACGCGTCCTGGCTCTGCAGGGTGGCGCTCGGAAAGAGCGCGCTGAAGCCGAGCGTGAGGTAGCCGGGCACGATCGGCTGCACGAAGCCGAGCCACAGGTAGGTCAGCACGTCGCTCTCGTGCGAGTCGCTGCGCGGCGAGCGCAGGCGTCCGGTCGGCAGCGGGCGCTGTTCGAGGCGCCGCGTCGACCCATCGGGGAGCAGCTCACGCAGGTCGTAGATCGTCGCCGGCACGTCGACGTCCGAGGGCCGCGTGCGGAGATCGACACGCAGGTCGGGCGCGACCACGATGAAGCCGAGCTCGACCCCGGGCGTGGCCCACGCCAGGCGCGCGGGATTGGCCCAGGTGAGCTCTGCCCCGCGGCCCATCACGCCGGCCGTGAAGGGATGCGGACCCGCCGCCGCGCCGAGGAGATCGAAGAGCGGGCTCGCGCGCCCCGGTGCGGCCAGGGCGATCGACACGAGCAGCAGAGCGGCCAGGCGGGCGCCGCGCGCGAACACCTCAGCCATAACGGTCACGTTCCCCACCGTTGCCCCATGGCAACCGACTGACCGAAAGTCAATCGTGGATCGCAATGCCACTCGCCCGGTGCGAAGCTCCGAAGGCGCCGCGATCGAAGACCGTGCCGGCCAAGGTCGACGCTGCGAAAGTGGATGACGGGTGACGGCGACAACGCGCCCGACGTTATCCCGAGAACGCGCGGTCGATGAGCGCGCGGAACGACGTGCCGACCGGGAGCGTGCCGAGGGCCTGGCCGTGCTCGCCGCCAAGGCGTGATCGCACGAACGCATCGGCGACGATCGGGTTACCGGCACGCACCAGCAGCGCCGCCTGCAGTGCCAACGTGAAGCGCTCGACAACGCTGCGCGAGCGCACTTCCAGGGTCGCCACATCGTCGAGTAGCCCGGCCAATCGCGGCAGCTCGGCGTCGAGCAGCGAGTGGCCACCGCGGGCTCGCTCGAGCTCGGCGAAGAGGGCCGTACGGGTCTCCGGTTCACGCCCGAGTGCGCGCAGCAGCGCGGGCGTGGTTGAAGCGTGATCTCGACGATGGCGGCTGAGCGCCGCTACGGCGCGACCGCGGTGATCGACGGCGCGTGGCCGGGCTGGGTCACGTACAGCGTGGTGACCGTCGTCGCCACGCCGGCGGGCTCGTCGAGCTCGTAGACCCGGCGGACCACGCCGTGCCTGGCCGTGGAGCTGACCAGCCGGGCCGTGCCCGCGGGCTGGTCGCCCTGCCAGAACGCGACGTGGGGCGTACCCGCGGCGGACTCGAGCTGGACCCGGAACACGCGCCCACCGCCGGCCAGCTGGCGCCAGCCCGACTGAAGGACGCCGAAACCGATCGGCGCCTCGGTCCACATCTCGAGCGTGGGATCGCCGTGCAGGTGGTACATCTCGACCTGATCGACCATGTGCGCCTCGTCCGCCGGGTAGGCGAACCCGAGGACGCTCGTCTCGATCATCATGAGCTGGTAGTCCTTCGCGTAGATCAGCGCGTCACCCAACCGGAACGTGCTCGGGGCAGCGACGGTGGTCCGGTTGAATCCGATGACCACGTTCTGCCAGTAGGCATCGAACAGGCCCCGGGCCATGAACTGGTTCTTCAACGTGCTCGAGGCCCGGCTCGCCGCGATCACGGCCACCACGCCCGCATCCGTGCTGCTACGCAACATCTCGTCGGCGAACGACTCCTCGGCGTCCCCAGCGGCGATCGTGGAATCCGTCTCCTCGTCGAACCGACCCGTCAAGCAGCTGATGTTGAACATCACCGGGTAGCGATCCTCGTAGGCGTCCGCAGGGTCGATGTCGCCGTTTTTCAGCGCGTCGACGTCGCGGAAATCGAAGTCCGGGTAGCCCCAGCCATCCGTCCCGCCGTGATCACGATGCCAGACCAAGGCCCGGCCGGCGTTGATCGCGTCCTGGATGTCGAAGGCGTCGGCGTCCCAGGTGAAGCCATTGATCTCCAGCAGCTCGGGCGGAAGCGACCTGCTGTCGTAGTCTCCGCTGGGCCCGTCGACGAAGGCAGTGTTGGTGTCGTAGAGCCGATCGACGAGCTTGCCGTGGCCCAGCATCTTGGCGCGGATCTCCTCGAGCACGTCGATGTAGGGCCGGTCGGCGATGCCGTCGGAGGGACTGCCGCCGGCCAGCGATTGCTGCGCGGTCTCGACCGCCGCATCGCTCAGGTCGTGGTCATCGATGCCGTCGCCGTCCGGGTCGGGGTCCTCGGTCGCCGTGACCAGCGCCGCGGCGTCGGGGTCGGCGTTGAGCGCGGTCACGAGATCGCGCCACGAGGTGACCGGGGTGCCGTTGCCGTCGGTGCCGATCCGGACGTCGATGTGCTCGTCGATGACCGTCACCTCGAGCGGCCGGTTCGGGAAGTAGCCGGCGAACGGATCCTGCACCGGCTCGAGGATCTCGAGCGTGATGAGGTTGCCGCTGGAGCTGGCCGAGGTGACGAGCATGCCCTCGATCCGCAGCGTGGCCATGCGGTCGGTGTCCTCGAAAAAGCCGGAGAACGCCATGGCATCGTAGACGGCGTTGTCGCGGCTCGGGGTCTGCTCGTAGTCGAGCGTCCGGTCCACCGCGTTGTTGGCCTGGTTCAGAGTGTCCACCGAGATACGGCCGTAGGCGATGTCGGCATGGGCGTCGAGCCCGTCGAGCTTGGCGAACGGCAGATCGGTCCCGATCTCGACGTCCGGGTTAGTGGAGTAGTCCCGGTAGTAGGTCGGAACGAACTCGACGTCGCCGAACAGCAGCAGGTAGGCGAGCTGGCTGTTCGGCGCGTTGTAGAGGGTCTGGATGTAGGACTTGATCGCGTCGCGGGTGCTGCCGATGACGGACGTCGAGACCACCAGGGTCGAGATGCCTTTCTGGCGCTTCCACACCGCGAGCCGGTCGGCGGCGGGTCGGAACAGATCGTCGGTGACGATGAGATACTCTGGCCCGGCAAAGGCCAGTGGGCCGAGCTTGAGGATCAGGTTCTCGTTGATGAACTCGCGGGTGAAGCGGCGGTCGCCGTCCCGTCTGGGCGATGGCAACTGCTCGAACGCACGATCGAACGTCACCTCCACCACCAGCTCCTGGACCAGATCGATCTGGCGCTTGTTGGGCGAGAACTGCGCGACCGAGAGCTGCAGGACACCGCCAGCGATGCCCGCGAGCCGGGCGCCGCCGGTGCGCATCGCGACGACGTTGGCCGGGAACACGGCGGTCGAACCGTAGTCCTCGGGGCGCTCGGTCACCGGCGGGTTGGGGGCGTCGAGGTTGTCCTGCCAGTGCGGCGGCGTCGGACGCAACCAGCGGTCGCGCAGGCGCTTGGTGCGCAAGGACACGACGCGCACGCTCGCGGTCGCGCCCTCGGGCAACGCGAACGGACGCGAGATGAACGGGACCGCCGGCGTCCCTGGCAAGCTCGGCAGCGCGGAGCCGGCCACGCTCAGCGAGTCGTAGACGGTGCCGCCGAGCGTGACCTGGCTCGCCGTCACGTCGGGCCGGAAGCGGACGACGAAGCCGCTGGCGTCGGAGCGCTCGACGGTCAGCGGGGCGCGCGCGCGCAGGGCAGCAGACGTGGAGTCGGAGTCGGGCGGGGTCGGCGGCGAGCAAGCCGCGACGAGAAGAATGCAGAGCGCGAGCGATCGTTTCAAGGAGACCTCGGAAGCGTGGGTGGAAGCGATCAGGAGCCAGGTCGGCTCGATGGAAGCAAGGCCGGTGCCGGGCGAAGTGCGCGTTTCGACGGTCCCGGTGAGCCTGCACCGGTCGCAACGAGGGCAGGCTGGGGACCTCGATGTCCCACCCTGGGCACCAATCTCCTCCGGGTTCTTCGCGACCTGAGCTGAAGCGGAGTATAGGAAAAACAAAGAGTGTAGGAAAAACAAGAGTATAGGAAAAACAAAGCACTGGAGCCGTGTACGAAGGGCACACAGTCGCACACACTGGGCTGCGAGGACTCCCGGCGACGTACCTTTCGAGGGTCTGGACGCGGCTACCCCCGCCCTCCCCTGTTCAGCAGCCTTCTTCTGGAGGGCTCGCTCCGCAGGAGGGCTCGCTCCGCTGAGGGCTCGCTCCGCTGCTGCGACCATGACCTCGCCGCGGCGGTGCTCGGCGTCGACCCCGCGCGCGCCAAGGTCATCGCCTTTGGCCTCTCGTCTTTCCTCGCAGGCCTCGCCGGCGCCATGTACGCCTTCAAGGCGCAATACATCACGGTCTCGCCCCCCTTCGACCTCTTCATGAGCATCGAGTACATCGCCATGATCGTGCTCGGCGGCATCGGCACGACCTTC
>Ga0105044_10001966_pt1 | contig 27884 bp, 15 predicted proteins | sample MAT01_FD_78092 | JGI IMG/M metagenome (GOLD analysis project Ga0105044, IMG submission 78092) | Freshwater microbial communities from Lake Fryxell liftoff mats and glacier meltwater in Antarctica - MAT-01 | ecosystem: Environmental > Aquatic > Freshwater > Ice > Liftoff microbial mat | place... | reverse complement strand
GGGGAATTCCGGGACGGCAAGGGGGATTTTGGCGGTCCAGCCGTTCCGCTTTTCCATGGTCCAGCCGTTTCGCTTTTCCGCTTTTCCGCTTTTCCGCTTTTCCGCTTTTCCGTGTTTGAGTTTTGACTTCGTTCCACTTACTCCCCCTTCGCCGAGTCGTGATCGCGTTCCCCTTTGAACAAGAGCTTTCTTGCAACGATAGCGGGGGCTCGTGATATTCTTGATGCGATTCTCTCTCCTCATGCGGCTTTCCCTCCATTTTTTCCCGTTTTTTTGGTTTGCCCTTGGGTTTCTCGTGTTCCCAATCAGCTCCCGATTGTCGGCCGCAGAGTTCCGACCGGGGATTGAGAGCTTTCTTGCAAAGCACTGCTACGAGTGCCACGACGACCTCACCTCGGAGGCAGGTCTCGATCTGACAGGCCTCTCCCCTGACCTCGCCGATGCGGCCACCCAAGCCAAATGGATTCAAATCTATGACCGTATCGCCAACGGTGAGATGCCCCCCAAGGACCAGTCGCAGCCCAGTGAAGGTGAGAAACGGATCCTCCGCGAGCGTCTCGCCCCACCTCTCAGTGCAGCCCATGAGGCAACCAAAGGAACCATCCTTCGCCGCCTCAATCGCCAGGAGTATGAGAACACCCTCAACGATCTCCTCGGCATCCGGCTGAACCTCGCCGCAAACCTGCCCGAGGACGGGCGCTCCCACGAGTTCGACAACGTGGGAGGAGCGCTCGGAGTGTCGATGATGCACATGGAGCGCTACCTCACCGCCGCCCAGCGAGCCATCGACGAAGCCATTGCCAAATATCCCAGCGCCCCCGAGCCGACGACTGTCGCCGCCGGTTACGCCAAGACACAGGGGGCGGAGAAGTTCCTCGGGGAATCCTGGTTGCTCGCTCCCAATGACGCGGTCGTGTTTTTCCTGGCTCGCTCCTACCCCACTGGAATGTTGCGCGAGGCGAGTACCAAAAAGCGTGGCTTCTATCGGATACGCGTGACCGGTTATGCCTATCAAAGTGAACGGCCGGTGACCTTCGCGGTCGGGGCCACCTCCTTCGAGCGGGGCTCGACCCGCCCGACCTTTGGGCATGCCGAGTTTCAGCCGGGCGAACCCCAGACCGTTGAGATGACCGCTTGGATCGAGAGCAACTATATGATCGAGATCACCCCGGAGGGACTCTACGACCCGGAATATCAGATTAAAAAACTTGGCATTGGCAAGTATCCCGGTCCCGGCCTCGCCATCCAATCGGTCGAACTGCACGGCCCTATCATCGAGAGCTGGCCGAGCGCCGGGCATCATCTCATGTTCGATGGGCTCGACCGCGTTGAGATTGAGCCGGGCAATCCTGGTGACAAAACCAAGTCGTGGTATGTTCCCAAATACGAGATTCGGGCTGAGGACACCGTCGCCGCGGTCAATCCCATCCTGGAGCGTTTCGCGTCCGCTGCCTTCCGGCGACCTGTCGGAGAACCGGACATCGCCCCTTACCTGCTGCTTTTCCAAAAGGAACTGCACGGAGGGGCTTCCTTAGAAACCTCCCTGCGAACGGCCCTCGCCGGAATGCTTTGCGCCCCCGATTTCCTCTACCTGCGGGAGAGTGCCGGAATGCTCAGTGACCATGCCCTTGCCAACCGTCTTTCCTATGCGCTGAACCGCTCCTTGCCTGATGACTCTCTTCGCACGCTCGCCGACGCCGGCACCCTGGCAAAGACTCCCGGCAGCGTGCGAAGCGAAGCGGAACGCCTGCTTGATGGACCTCACGGAGATCGTTTCATCAACGACTTCACCGATGCCTGGCTCGACCTGCGCAACATCGAATTCACCAACCCGGATGAAAAGCTTTTCCCCGAGTTCGATCCCTACCTCGGTTTCTCCATGGTTCAGGAGACTCGTCGAACCTTTCGCGAAATGATCGAGAACAATGCTCCGATCACTGACGTCGTCGATGCCGACTATGCCATCCTGAATGAACGCCTCGCCCTCCACTACGGCATCGACGGAGTGCAAGGGCCTGATTGGCAGCACATTTCTATACCCGCCGACAGTCCCCGGGGAGGCCTGCTCACCCAAGCCAGCATCCTTAAAGTCTCGGCCAACGGAACCAACACCTCCCCTGTTGTCCGTGGGGTGTGGGTGAACGAGCGCATCCTCGGAAAACATCCCGCTCCGCCCCCACCCGGCATAGCGGGAGTCGAGCCCGATATCCGGGGAGCCACCACCCTGCGTGAGACCCTCGCCCTCCATCGCAACAGTGAAAGCTGCCAGGGATGTCATAGCATGATCGATCCACCCGGCTTCGCCCTTGAGAGTTTCGACCCCATCGGCGGCTGGCGCGATACCTTCCGCAGTCTCGGTGACGGACCCAAGCCCGGGCAGATTTTCGCGGGCAATAAAAAGGTTGGGTATCGTCTGGGACAGCCCGTCGATGCCAGCGGCGAGCTGCCCGATGGACGCACTTTTGCCGGATTTGAAGAGTATCGCGCGCTCCTCGCCGGGGATCCCGCCACCCTGGCCAAAGCCTTCGTCACGAAGTTCCTCACCTTTGCCACCGGCCGAGAACTCGGCTTCTCCGATCGCCCGGAGATCAACCGCATCGTCACCACGACTGCTGCGAGTCGCTACGGGATGAGGGAACTTGTTCTGAGGGCCGTCGAGAGTGAGATTTTCCGGAGAAAATGAGGCTTGATTCAGCTTTCCGAGCAGCCTGTTGCTAGAACCGCACCACCCTTCGTTGAACTTCAGTCAATTTCCTTCTATGCTACACCTATGATTGCGACCTCGGAAATTCGCTTGTTGCCTCTGGCCGAAAAGCTCGCACTGCTCGAAGTCGTCTGGACGGAATTTTGCGGCGAAGAAGAGAAACTCGAGGTGCCCGATTGGCATAGAGAGATTCTTGACGACCGGCAGAAGAGTCTTGATGACGGGTCAATGGAAATTCTCGACTGGGACGTTGCCAAGCAGCAAATTGATCGGGAGATCCGATGATGTTGCGGATTCTCACCGCAGCAAGAACCGACCTCCTCGAGGGTTTTGATTTTCACCAATCGCCGGGGCCCGGCTTGGGTTTTGACTTTATCGAGGCCCTTTACGAAGATATCGAAGTTCTACAAACACCGGGGAGGCATCTATCGTTTCCAAAAATCTTCATCGATCCCTGTCACGTCGATTTCCTTTCGCGATATACTACAGCGTTGAAGCAGGGATGGTCCTCGTGCGAGCCGTAATCGACTGCCGCAGGAAGCCAGCTTGGATACGCCCACGTTTGAATACAGAGTAGCCCCCCATGCACGCCCCCCACATCAAACGCACTCCCGCCCTGAGCCGACGCCATTTTCTTCGGGGAACGGGGGCCGCGCTCTTCGGCTTGCCCTCCCTTGAGGCGATGATTCCGACTTTCGCCCGAGGTGCGGGATCGACCCCGCCGCAGCGCTTCGTCGCCATGTGTGCCACCCTGGGATTCCACGGGCCGCATTTGTTCCCGACGACCCCCGGACGGGACTACGCCTTGACGCCCTATCTGGAAAAACTCAAAGACCACCGCGACGACTTCACCGTCTTTTCCGGTCTCTCCCATCCCGACCAGCAAGGCAACAACGGGCATGCCTCCGAGCTGACCTGGCTGACAGCGGCGCGACGCCCCGGTCTAGCCGGATTCAAAAATTCCATCTCCCTTGATCAGTTGATGGCGGAAAAAATCGGAATCGAAACCCGCTTCCCTTTTCTCGCGCTCTCGACCCATGGCGCTTCGATGTCGTGGACCTCGAACGGCGTGGCCATCCCGTCCCAGACATCTCCGACGAAGCTGTTCAAGTCTCTCTTCGTTGACGGGACCCCTGCAGAGGTCGAAACAGAAATGGCGGAGTTTCGTCGCGGCAGTAGCATCCTCGATACCGTGCTCGGCGAGGCCAAAAAGCTCGAGCGCCAACTGGGGGCACGGGATCAGGAAAAGCTCGACGAGTATCTCGCCTCGGTCCGCGATCTGGAGATCCGCATCCAGGAATCCGAAAACTGGCTGCACCGGCCGAAACCAAAAATCGATGTCCCTCTCCCCAAAGAGATCGAGGACAAGAACGACATCATCGCCCGCCAGCGCCTGCTCAATGACATGATCGTGCTTGCCCTGCAGACAGACTCGACCCGCATCGTGACCTGCCAGTTGAGTTCGCTCAATTCCGTCCCCAGCAACGTTCCCGGAGTGAAAACCGACTGGCACAATCTCTCCCACCACGGCAAAGACCCCGAAAAGATCGACGAGCTGAAATTGGTGGAAACGGCCGAATTCGGGATTTTCAGCGAGTTCCTCGGCAAGCTCAAATCCATCGAAGAAGGCGAAGGTCGCTTGCTCGATCAGACCTCCATCCTCTACGGATCGAATCTGGGCAATGCCAGCGCCCACGATTGGCGGAACCTTCCCATCATCGTCGCTGGCGGTGGCTACGAGCACGGAACCTACCGCGCCCACGACGGAACGAACAACACCCCGCTCTGCAATCTTTACGTGTCATTCGCCCAGCGCATGGGCTTGGAGATCGATCAATTCGGCAGCAGCACGGCGGCGGGATTGACGGAGTGGGGGTGAAGAAGCGAGCAAGGAGCGCGGGCATCCTGCCTGCGGCTTTCGCAGGATTTATTAGCGAGAGCGCGATGCCCGTGACCCGCGTGAGAGCCTTCCGCCTACCTCGATACGAGACCGTTCCCCCGATATGCATCCGGGAATCTCCCAAGCCGAGGGCTTGTCCGCTGTCGCGCAATGGGACGCCGTAGTCGATGCGCATCGAGAAATGCTCGCCGACAGACCAGTGCAGGGTCTTGGGATTTCAGAGACTCGGACAGTTGAATGATTTCGACCACGAATGGGCACGAATTTTCACGAATGAACACCAATGAACACGAATGATGTCGGCGGAGGCGATTTGAAAGGCCAGCGAACTAGTGGCAGCTTGACCACTCATGTCGGTCCTATTTTCCACCCGCAGGGGAGAATTCGCGCCGAAATGCCTCGTTTCGCAGCCGCGCGGGCTAAGTTCGACAGGCTCCTAACAATTCAGGCTTGTCGTCGGAGGAGAGATTCCCTACGCTTCCGCCCATGAATTCCCGAACCGCGATTCTTTTGACCAGTTTTTTGGGCCTCTCCCTGCCAGCCCCGGCCGAGGAAACGATGCGCGAATGGACGAGCGCTGACGGCAAAAAGATCGCCGGAGCAATCTACCATTTCGAGGGTGAGACGGTCACGCTCGATACCGAACGGGGACGATTCGAGCTTCCCTTGGCAAGGCTCTCTGAAGTTGACCAGACCTTTGCGAAAAACTGGGCGGCGGAAAAGGCGAAGACGATCGAGGCTGAGCCCGGAATGGCCCCCTCCTTGGGAAATTTTGACGATCTCAAGTTCGGCGTCTGGCCTCAATACGTCGTCTCCGAACTGGCCGTCGAACAGATCGAAGAAGTCGAGAAGACCTCCGAGAACGATTCACCCTATACCTATCGCACCCCCCACTTCGAGTTTCGCTCGCCGGAACGGCTCTCGACCAGTGTCGTGCGGGAATTCTCAAGGATCTTCGAGGCCACCTTCAATTTCGTCGATCAGATGCCGATCGGCCTCGCCCCGAAGCCAAATGCGAGCGGCTTTTATGTCACCAAGCTCTACATGACGAAGGACGACTACTACGGCGACGGCGGCATGCAGGGTAGCGGCGGCATGTTTTCGTGGAGTAGCCGGGGAGACGAAATGGATGGCGTGATCAAAGTGCCCCTCACAAATCTTGGTGTCGAATACACCGGCACGCGTTTCATCGTCGATCATAAAAAACGCAGCACCACCTTGACCCACGAGATCACCCACCAGGTCATGATGCGTTGGCTGGCCACCCCGATGCCAACGTGGCTCTCCGAGGGCATCGCCGAAGTGGTCTCCTCGCAGGACTACGACAACGGGCGCTTCAAACTTTCTTCGATGAATGCCGCCATCGCCGACGAAGTGACCCGGGGTCAAGGTCGGGATTTCAGGATGGTGGGGTTGGAAAAGCTGATGAACATCTCCCACTCCGAGTGGGCCCAGGAACTCGCTTCCGGGCAGGGCGGCTCGAACTACAACAGTGCGAATGTGCTCGCCTATTATTTCCTCCGTCTCGACGGCGACGGTGACGGCAAACACCTCGTCGAGTTCATCAAGGCCCTCATCGGAGGGAGACGCGGCGATGAAGAAACCGTCTCGGGAGCTCAAGAGGAGCACCTCCTTCGCGGAAGAACCTTTGACGTTCTTGAGAAGGAACTGGCCGAGGCTTGGAGAAGCCAGGGCTTGAAGATCGAGTTTTGAGGGCGTCAGTCAACGAGGGGGAGGGACGAGCTACGGACGAACCCCCTCCGACCCGGTTCGGCGGGAAGGAGCGGAAGTGTTGGAAAGGGAAATCCCCACTAACAGGAGACAGTGGAAGCATTCAATGATGAAAACCTCCAATTCAGGGTTCCGCGAGAAACAGATCATTTGCGGGCTTTTCTTATCAAAATTCGACCGGAACGCGCTGACCTACCTCGGACTCGAATCATTCGTGGAAGCGTTCAACGTTCTTGGTTATGGCATCCAAGCCAAACCAATGTCGATAAAGAACTACCGCGACGAGCTGGAGCCATATTTTCCGAATGATCGCGTGGGTCGCCACCAGCGCAAAATACGAGACGATTGTAGGAAAATTTTCGAAGAATACGGCGAGCGGATCTTCAGACTGTTGGCAACCTGGTGCAGTCGTTTGTGCTTCCACAAGCAAGAATAGAAGCGATCCCCGCGTTTCGGAACGTTCTGTCACGGCATCATGATCTTAGCGATTCAACTTTTGCGAAACGAGCCATAACCGGACAAGCAGCTGAGCATTACTTCGAGTCCCACTATCGTGCTATACCGGAATTCCTCGACTGCGAGCTGACGAACTCGAGCACTTGGGGATGCGGATTTGATTTTAAATTGGATCAGCCTGAAACTGGATCCGCTTTCGCCGTAGAGGTCAAAGGCATCCGAACAAAGCGCGGAAGCGTTCTCCTCACCGAACTTGAATACGAAATGGCTCATTCATTCGCGATCGATTTTTTCCTGGTCGTGGTTCGGAATTTCTCGGAAAATCCGTTTCACTCAGTGTTTCGGGATCCATTGTGAAGCAAGCTCGCCCTGAGAAAGTCCGAACGAACAACGGTAGAGGTCAAGTGGAGCCCAAGCATCGTGTAGGCCGGCCTTTGGATTTCACCGGTCAACCCTCGATCTACCGCAAATATGTATCTTCAATTCACCCCTCAAACATCCCCACCACCAACCATGAACCCGAAAATCGTCGCCACCTCCCCCATCGCCCTCGAACTTGCCGCCGGAGACTACTTTTGGTGCGCCTGCGGGCTCTCCTCCACACAGCCATTCTGCGACGGATCGCACAAGGGATCGGGTTTTGCTCCGCAGAAGTTCTCCCTTGATGAACCTAAGAAAGTCTGGCTCTGCCAATGCAAACACAGCGGCAACGGTCCCTTCTGCGACGGATCGCACAAAACGCTGCCGGCGGAACCGACCCCCTGACCGGTCGTGGGCGTGGCGCGGGAACGAAACGGCCAGATTCGATGGACCGCATTATCACGATACGCTGCTCTCGCAGTGCCGCTGTTGGAATTCCCTGCGCCTATCGTGGTTTCCACCACCAGCGTCGCATGCGCCGAACCTCTTCACTCCGACCGATCCATGATCCAGGGCGGTCACCGAGCAAAGCTGCCGCCGTCAATCTCAGTGCTCCACATTGCTCAGCACCTCCTCGATCGTGACATCCCCGCTCGCGACCTTGGACCAGCCGTAGTCCTTCAGCATCGTCATGCCGCCTTTAAGTGCCTGCTTCTTCAACTGCGCGTAGGTGCCGTGGGTCGTGATCAGCTCGGACATGATGGAATCGATCAGGCAAATCTCTACGATGGCCATCCGTCCCCGGTAGCCGGTATCGCGGCAAGCCCGGCAGCCGACGGCTTCGTGGATGTTCTCGCGGCCCTCCTTGGGGAAACCAATCTCGTCCAGGTAGGCCGGGTCAAGGGTCGCGGGCCGTTTGCACTCGGCACAGAGTTTGCGGACGAGCCGCTGGGCCAGAAAGCCCCGCACGGATGAAGCAATCAGGAATGGTTCCACGCCCATGTCGAGCAGTCGCGTAATCCCCGAGACGGCATCGTTGGTGTGCAGCGTGCTGAAAACAAGGTGACCGGTGAGAGCCCCGCGAATGGCGATCTCGGTGGTCTCCAAGTCTCGCATTTCCCCCACCATGATGATATTCGGATCGCCCCGCAGGATGCTGCGCAAACCGCTCGCAAAGGTGAGGCCGATCTCCGGCTTGATGGCGATCTGGACCACCCCATCGAGGCGGTTCTCCACCGGATCTTCGACCGTGACGATGCGGGTCGCTTTGGTATTGAGCTTTTTGAGAAAGGTATAGAGGGTGGTCGATTTCCCGGAACCAGTCGGCCCGGTCACGAGGATGATCCCGTTCGGTTGGCGCAGCAGTCCGTCGATCGTTTTCAGGGTATTTTGATCCAGGCCGAGCATGGCGATGTCAAAATTCTGTCGGGTCAGCAGACGCAAGCTGACACTCTCGCCATTGACCGAAGGAATCGTCGCGACCCGGACATCGACCGGAGCGCCATCGAGTTCGAGATTGATCCGTCCATCCTGTGGGAGACGGCGCTCGGCGATGTCGAGCTGGGCCATGATCTTGAGCCGGGAGACGAGGGAGGCCTGCAGCGCCCGGATGTCAGGGGGAACCGCAATTTCCTGGAGAGCCCCGTCGATGCGATAGCGGATTCGCAGGTTTTTTTCCAGAGGCTCGATGTGGATATCGGTGGCCCGCTCCCGGAGCGCTTCGCGGAAAATCTGGTTCACGAAGTTCATGACCGAGGCTTCCTCTTCCTCTTCGTCGAGCATGGTGACTTCCTGCCCGTAGTCATCATCGGCAACGGCCTCGCGTCCCTCGATCAGTTCGTCGAACTGCTCCGCTCCAACCCCGTAGCCCTGACGCAGCCCTTCGAGGATGCGATAGCGCGTTCCGACCGCCCAGGTGATCGGCTTGGTCCACTCTCGACCGACCGCTTGCCGGGCCTCCAGATCAAAAGGATCATAGGTCATCAGGCAAATGCCCGACTCGTCGATTCGCGCCGGGAGCAGGCGGTGACGCAGAGCCAGCTTGGCGGGAAAGCGGTTGTGCAGCGTGTTCGAAAGGTCCAACTCCGCCGCCGGGAGATACTCCAACCCCGCCACCCCGGCCATTTCTTTGGCAAAGGTGTCTTCATCGACCAGTCCCGCATCATAGACCGCCTCCACCAGTGACGCCCGACGTGCCACCGCGTCATTCAAAACCTCCTCGCAGCGGCCCGCCTCCTGACAACCACTGCGCAGAGAAAGTTTCGTGATGAGGGGGACGAGGGACATGGCGGAGGAGTCAGGAGCTGGGAGAAGAGTAGCAGAGAAGTTAGGGAGTGAAGAAGCAAAGAATATCCGTTGGTGCGAGTTCTGGCTAAACCGCCAAACCGCTAAACCGCTAACAGCTCTTCACCAACCCCGCCGCCCCTTTGCAGTTGCGTCATTCCAGCAAGACATTCATACTTCGACCGTGATTCTGGACCTCGACAAATTTCTGCGCAAGGAGTGGCCCTTTTGGGATGAGCTGGAGGCCTTGCTGCGGCTGGAGGAGAATCAACCTGACCGGCGCCCCAGTCTGGAGGAGGCGCGGAGGTTTCATTATCTTTACCAGAGGGTGTCCTCCGACCTGGTCAAGCTCCAGACCTTCGCGGGTGAGACCGAGACGGTGGCTTTTTTGGAACGAATCGTGGCGCGCGCCTATCGGAGTCTCCATTCCGAGAATCGGGAGAAGCTCCCCTTCCGCCCCTGGGGCTGGCTGACCCGGACTTTCCCGGCCACCTTCCGCCGACACGGCCTAGCCTTCGCTCTTTCCATGGGGACGTTCTGGCTCGGAGCTGGTTTTGGGGCGGCCGCCCTGGGTCTCAACTATGAGCTGAAGGGCGACTTCATCCCCCCGCAGTTCAGCCACCTGAATGAGAAGCCGTCCAAGCGAGTCGCCCGCGAGGAGGAGCGGGGCTTCGATGCCTTCGAAGGGCGCAATACCTTCTCCGCCCAACTGATGACGCACAACACCAAGGTCACCATCATGACCATGGTGACTGGTTTCTTGTGGGGCATTTTCACGGTCATCCTGCTCTTTTACAATGGCATCATCATCGGCGTGGTCATGTTCGACTACATCACCGACGGGCAGGGAGTTTTCCTGACGGCGTGGTTGCTGCCGCACGGATCGTTCGAGCTGCCAGCCATTTTCATCGGCGGACAGGCCGGATTGGTGGTCGCCCGGACGATGTTTGGTTGGGGCACCAACATCCGGCTGCATCAGCGATTCGCCCTGATCCGGAGCGACCTCCTCACGCTCATCGGCGGAGCCGCGCTGCTGTTGATCTGGGCCGGGGTGGTGGAATCCTTCCTCTCGCAATACCACTCTCCGGCCTTTTATCCATGGAAGATCGGGCTCGGCGCGGTGCAGTTGGTGGCACTGATTCTTTACCTGAGCTTCTGCGGCCGGCGTCCCCGTCGCTCGCCAGCCACACTCGTCTGATGCTCGGAGCCACCACATCACTCGAAGTGCAAACGCCGGAAGGGGTCTCGTTTCGTCTCCCCATCGCCAGTCCCTTCAGCCGTTGCCTGGCCATGGCGATCGACTTCGCGGTGATTCTGGCATTGACGGTCTTGCTGTTCCAAATTCTCTCGATCCTGGGGAATATGCTCACTCATATACCGGTGATCGGCCGGGTCGTCTCTGATCTTTCGAGCGGGCTGCTCATCATCCTCCAATTCCTGATTGGCATCGGTTACGGGATCGCCTGTGAGTGGCTCCTGCGCGGGCAGACCGTGGGCAAACGAATGATGAAACTCCGGGTGATCGATGAACGCGGGCTCACGCTGCGTTTTTCCCAGGTGGCGATTCGCAATCTCTTCCGCCTGCTCGACATCCTGCCATCGACCTTTTACCTGCTCGGCGGGATCTCTTGCTTTCTGACAAAGCGCTGCCAGCGGCTCGGCGATATCGCCGCCGGCACCCTCGTGGTTCGGGAAGTTCCGGTTCGTCCGCCCGCGCTCGAGAGCCTCGCCCAGAGTCGATCCAACAGCTTCTCGCGACATCCTCACCTGGAGGCCCGTCTCCGTCAAAACACCAGTCCGACAGAAGCCCGGATCGCCCTCGACGCCTTGATTCGCCGGGATGAACTGGCCGCCGAACCACGGTTGACCGTTTTTTCCCGGCTGGCCGGGCACTTCCGCGAGATCGTGAGCTTCCCCGAAGAGGACACCATCGGACTGTCGGACGAGCAATACGTCCGCAACGTGGTCGATTCGCTCTTTCGCCGCGCGGGGGGGTGAGCTCAGCGACTCAGATCCTCTTGCACGAGGACCTTATACCCTGCTTTGGCGAGAACCGTCCTACCGAAATCATTGTCCTCGACGCAGAGCGCCAAAGCGGCCCTTCCCCGGGGTTTGGTGATGAGCGGATAGATGAAATGGATATTGGTCTCGGCAGTGAGCATGGTCCGGAGACAGTCCGGCATCTGCTCAGGGCCTTCGTTGAGTTCGACCACGACAAGGTCGGTGGTATTGAAAGGAATCCCCTTCTCGATGAAAACGGTCTGCACGGTGTCGGGATCGTTCACCACGAGGCGCACGACGGTGTTGTCGATCGAATCCTGCACGGACAGTCCCAACACAACCACTTGGTTGGCCCGCATCAAATCAAGGATCGACACAAAAGCACCGGGACGATTGGGCAAAAACACTGCGATCTGCCGCACCGGGGTTCCGTCCGGGGTGAGGACTTCAATGCCACCGCTCTCTTCTTGTTCCATACCAATATCGATCGAGGGCCAAGGTTCACTCGAAAGGGCCTTTTGTCAGGCGCAAAAACCGACCGCCTCACTCGACCGTCACGCTTTTGGCGAGGTTCCGCGGCTTGTCCACGTCGCAGCCGCGAGCCACCGAGAAGTGATAACTGAGCAACTGAAGCGGGATCACGGCCAGGATGGGGCTGAGGCACTCGGTCACTTCGGGAATGTAGATCACCTCATCGGCGATGCGCTCCAACTCGGTATTGCCCTCGGTGGTGATGGCAATGGTCGGACCCCGCCGCGCCCGAACTTCCTCGAGGGTGCTGACGTTTTTGTGATAGACCGTGTCCTTCGGCATGATGAAGACGCTCGGCACCTCCTCGCGCACGAGGGCGATGACCCCGTGCTTCAGTTCCGCACTGGCATGGCCGCTCGCGAAGATGTAGGAAATTTCCTTCATCTTGAGAGCCCCTTCCAATGCGGTCGGATAGTTATATTGACGCCCGAGAAACAACATCGCCGGAGCATCGAGATACTTGAGCGCGATCTGACGAATTTTCTCGCTTTGCTGGAGGATCCGCTCGGCCTTCTCCGGAAGCTCGCGGAGTTCGCGGAGAATGTGCAATCCGTAATCGAAGGAAAGGTGCTTCATCCGGCCTAACAGAAGCGCCAAAAGCGCCAGGACTGTCGCCTGCGAGGTGAAGGACTTGGTCGCCGCAACTCCGATCTCCGGTCCTGAGTGCAGGTAACTGCCTCCGTCCGACTCGCGGGCGATGGTCGATCCCACCGAATTCACGATGCCGAGCACTCGGTGCCCTTTTCGTTGGCCCTCACGCATGGCGGCGAGGGTATCGATGGTTTCCCCACTCTGGCTGATCACGAAGACGAGGGTATTTTTGTCGAGCGGCGGATTGCGGTAGCGGAACTCGCTGGCGATCTCCACTTCGGCGGGGATGCGGGCGAGATGCTCGATCATGTATTCCCCGACCATGGCCGCGTGCGAAGCGGTGCCGCATCCACAGAGAACGATCCGCTCCACATCGCGGAGTTCCCGCGGAGTCAGGCCGAGCCCGCCAAGCAGCGCCGATGCCTGGTCATCGAGCAGACGTCCCCGGAAGGCGTTCTGAATCGAAGTCGGTTGCTCGTAGATCTCCTTGAGCATGAAGTGAGGGTAATCCCCTTTCTCCGCGTCCTCGGCGGTGTAATCCACCGTGCTGACCTCGTAGTCAGACTCGTCACCGTTGACGTTCTCGATGCGAAACTCCTCGTCCGTGAAATAAACCAGGTCCCGATCGCGCAGATAAATCGCATCCGTCGTGTGAGCGACGATCGCGCCGACGTCGGAGGCGAGGAAGTTCTCGCCCTTGCCAAGCCCCATCACCAGGGGACTGCCGAGCCGAGCCCCGACGAGGAACCTCGGGATGTCGGCATGCATCACGACGATGCCATAGGTTCCGGTCACCTGGGTGAGTGCCTCGCGCACCGCCGCGACGAGGCGACGTTTCAGATCGGGTTCGACGCTTTCGTCATAGTACTTGCCGACGAGATGGGCGAGCACTTCGGTATCGGTCTGGGAGGAAAAGGTGTGACCTTCCGAGAGGAGTTGGTCTTTGAGCGACTGGTAATTTTCGATCACGCCGTTGTGCACCAGCACCATGCGCCCGCTTTGGTCGGTGTGGGGGTGGGCGTTCTCGTCGGTGGGTTCACCGTGGGTCGCCCAGCGGGTGTGGCTGATCCCGCAATCACCTTTGACCGGATGTTTGCCCACCTCGGCCCGCAGATTTTCAAGCCGTCCGCTTTTTTTCCGAATCTCGATCGACGCCGAGCCATTCATCACCGCCAGACCCGAGGAATCATAGCCCCGGTATTCGAGGCGCCTCAATCCGTCGAGCAGCACCGATACCGCTTTCGCCTTGCCAACATATCCAACAATCCCGCACATCTTTTCTGGAAATTATAAAATGAAGCCCATCCTAATTTCGTTCTAGCCGATTATCAAAAAATTTGTCACTAAAACGGTCTCCCTTCCTTCGATTATTGATTACAATGGAACACCCTCATGCCTGAAAGCACCTCTTCCAAATCCCTCAAAGACACTTTGGCCATCATCATGGGTGGCGGCCAGGGAAGTCGCCTTTTCCCCCTCACCCACCGGCGCTCAAAACCGGCGGTGCCTCTCGCCGGCAAATACCGCATCGTCGATATCCCGATCAGCAACTGCATCAACTCGGAAATTCGGCAGATGTATGTGCTGACCCAATTCAACAGCGAGTCGCTCAATCGCCACGTCATGAGCGGCTACAAGTTCGACCATTTCGGCGATAACTTCGTCCACATCCTCGCGGCCCAGCAAACTCCGGGCGACAACAACTGGTATCAGGGCACCGCCGATGCCGTGCGCCAGAATATGGAGTATTTCCTGGAGCGGCCCTACAAACACTACCTCATCCTCAGCGGCGACCAGCTCTACCGGATGGACTTCCGGCCCATGCTCAAACAGCACAACCAAAGTGGAGCGGACCTCACCATCGCGACGACTCCGGTGCCCCGCGAACCGGCCCGTTCCTTCGGCCTGATGCAGACCGACGAGAGCAGCCGCATCACCCGTTTTGTCGAAAAACCCGGCTCCAACGACGAGCTCCTCGACGAGTTGCAGATGCCGGCCGGCTTGCTTGAGTCCGTCGGCATCCCCGGTGAGACCGAGCGTTTCCAGGCTTCCATGGGGATTTATCTGTTCAACCGCAATGTCCTGGAGGAAGCCCTCAACAACGACCTGAAAGATTTCGGCAAACACATCATTCCGTCGATCATCGAGAACTGCAATGTCTATAGCCACATCTTTCAAGGCTACTGGGAGGACATCGGCACGATCCGCTCTTTCTACGAGGCCAACCTGGAGTGTACCAAAATCGTGCCGCAGTTCAATTTCTTCGACGCAAACAATCCGATTTACACCCGGGCTCGACTCCTGCCGGCCAGCAAGATCAACAATGCGGTGATCGAAGAGGCCCTGCTCTCGGACGGGTGTATCATCACCAGCGCGACGATCCGGCGATCCATCATCGGCGTGCGCTCGGTCATCGAAACTGGCTGCGAGATCACCGACTCCATCATCATGGGATCGGACTACTACAACCGTGCCGAAGTCGGTCGTCGCAACAAAATCAGCGAGGAGCGCATCAAGATCGGCGAGAACACCAGGATTCACAGAGCGATCATCGACAAAAACGCCTCCATCGGCAGAAACGTGGTGATCGATCCCCGCGACCGAATCCACGAGGACAACGAGTGGTGTCACATCCGCGAAGGCATCGTGGTGGTGCCCAAGGGCAAGGTGATCCCGGACGATACCGTCGTCTGACGGGGGGCTCACTGCACACCGTCGCGGGCGATCACCGTCACGTTTTCCGTGCGGCGGTCTTTCACGACGACTCCCTCGGCCCGGATGTCGAGCACTTCGTAGTCCACCACCCCGACGCCGGGTTGTTCGGTTTGGAAGACGTCGCCGGTCTTTACCACGTAGCGATACTGGCTCTGCGGCGAGGCGATGATGGCGTAGGTATCGGCGGCCTGGCCCTCGACATTCAACACCAGCAGATGGGAAGCGCCCGTCCGGGAGTCTTTCACCGTCACCCGGGACGCATCGACCAGCTTACCCTTCCCTTCTTTCGAACTGATGTAGCGTTGATCCACCTCTGTAACTTGATAGCTCGTTCCGGGGATCTCCGAACCTTTCGTTACAAGCACCGGAGCGGCGTTGCCCTGGTCCAATACCCTCACCCGGGCCTCTTTACCCTTGACCTGGGCGACAGCCAGCGGCAGCGGCTCCTCATGGTAACCAGCCAAAACCATCCATTGAACGGGAGCTTCCTGAGGTTGGGTCGATTTCAGTTTCGAACCGCGCAAGGGAACCATCGGCTTGTCTTGCGCATCGGCCCGAACTTGCCGGGCCAAAACCGGAGTCATGGACGGATTTCCCGGCGTCCGCGGGGCCTGAGCCGCTGCAGAATGGGCTACGGGATTTGCTGTGGGGTTCGCTTGGGGACGGAGCGTTGCAGTCTGCGAAGCGTTGAGGACGGGTTCCCCGCCAACAGGAATCGATAACGAACCAGCGAGCGGTGTCTCCCGACCAGTCGCGGCCGAGGCGAACTTTTCCTTACCTCGCTTGATCGGGTCAGACGCGGATTCCGGCAAACCATTGAATTGTTCAGCCACCTCGTTGCCTGCCTCGAACTCCGATTTTAGCTTGGGGGCGGGGGCGGGGGCGGGGGCGACCTTGGGGGTAAGGGCAAGCTCGGGTGCCTTACCAAGATCTTCGGACACGCCCTGCTGCGCAAGGGCTTTCCGGGCCTCCTCGCGTTCCAGGACGATCTGCTTGCCGATCTCACTGTTGCCCCAGTTTGCCGGGGTGTTGATCAGGTCTGCCACCTTGGGATGACCAGCCAGAGTAGCGAGTGCCGCCGCATTGCGGTTCTGCGGGTCCGTTGCATAGGGATTCGCTTGATTCTGCAAGAGACTCTGGACGACTTCCGCTTCTCCGGCTTCGGCGGCGATCATCAGCGGGGTGCGATCTTCCGGGCTTCGCGCGTTGATATTGGCCCCGTGTCCGAGGAGGATCTCCACGACTTTTCGCTGCGGGGTGAAACTGGCGACGAGCAAGGCATCGTCCAACAGCTCCGCCGAAGCTTGCCCCGCCAGCAGAGAAACCACCTCCTGATGCCCATGATAAGACCCGATCGAAAGAGCCCGCCAGCCCTCGACATCCTGCAACGTCGCGTCCGCTCCCCTCGCAACCAACAACCGTGCGACTTCCGCGTGCCCTTTCGCTGCTGCCGACAGGAGGGCGTCGCGCTGCTGCAGATTCTGCATCCGGGGATCGGCCCCGGCTCCCAGGAGCTTCTCGACAAATTGGGTTTGCCCTCCGGCGGCCGCTTTCATCAAAGCAGTGTTCCCGGCGGCATCGGCTAGATTCGGATCGATTCCCCCGGCAAGGAACGCTTCCAGTGCGGCCACATCCCCTGAGGCGGCGGCAGCAAACCAATCTTTCTCGGTGAAACTGTATCCTTGTTTGCCTAAATCGGACTTCGCGACCTTCTTCGCATCCCCGCAACCAACCATGAGTCCCAGAGCGAGAATGGAAAGAAGAGAGAAAAACGCCGAGTGGATACGCTGAGTCATGGCAGGAAATGGGGGAAAGATCATCTTCAAACGGGGCTGGCCTCCCCATAAATTTTGTAAAACTTAATAGTTAAGATAAATTATTCAAGGAATTCCTGCTATTGTGGAGTTTATCGTGATGTTCGTGGATACCCTCATCGTCGGCCAGGGCTTGGCGGGATCGTTGCTGGCTTGGGAGTTGCTCTCACGAGGGCAACGGATCCTCGTGGTGGACCGTGACGAATCGGTCAGCGCTTCAAAGGTGGCCGCCGGGCTGGTAACTCCGGTTTCCGGTTCGCGTTTCAACATCCCCGACGGTCTTCCCGAGCGGCTCACCTACGCCAAACAATTTTACTGGGACGCAGAGGAAAGGAGCCGGAAAAGCATGTTTCATCACCTCCGCACCCTTCGCTTTTTTCAGTCCGAAGTTGAAAGGGCCGCCTACGAAACGCGGGTCGCCAAGGACGAACGACTGCTCGAATCGTTCACCGGGCCTCTCCCATCGGCGTTGCCAGCCGTCCATCCTTCCCACGGAGGATTTGAAATGCGCGGAGGTGGCTGGCTCGATGTGCCCTTGTTTCTTGAGATCACCCGCCAGCGCTTGCTGGAAACCCTCAGCTATGCAATCGCGAAAGTTGCCGTGCCCGAAATCAGAGTGCATCGCAGCGGTGTTCGGTGGCGCAATGTCCAAGCGAGACGACTGGTCTTCTGCGAAGGGTGGCGAGCGCAAAAAAACGAGTATTTCGCCCACCTACCGATGCACCCGGCCAAGGGCGACATCCTCGACCTCCGCCCACTGGATCCGTTCCCGGTCTCTCACATTCTCAGCCACGGCTCTTGGCTTCTCCCCCTGGACGACTCAACCTTTCGGGCGGGATCAACCTACCAACATGATTTCTCGGATGATTCCCCCACCCCGGATGGACGATCAGAAGTGCTGATCAACCTGGCACGTCTGACCGCCCGGCCTTTCGAGATCCTGGGCCATCGGTCAGCCATCCGCCCCATCATTCGACGCAGTCAACCCTTCATGGGCCCCTCTCCGCTCAGTCCGAACGTATTCCTTTTCAATGGCCTCGGTTCGAAAGGAGCTCTCAACGGCCCCTGGCACGCCGCCCGTCTCGCCGAGCATCTCGTTGACGGGAGCCCGCTCCCGCCTTCCTGCGATGTGAATACTCATTTCCCCCCGAAATGACGACCGTGGTGCTGCCACCCTCCTTGCGCCTGACCGGGTATGCCCATCAGGTCGTCGCCAAAATTCTCGGTCCGGGAGACACTGCCGTCGATGCGACGGTGGGCAACGGACACGATACCTGCTTTCTGCTTGATCTGGTCGGTCCGGCGGGTCTGGTGAGGGGCTTCGACATCCAAGCCGACGCGCTGTCCAGAACTTCAGCCCGCTGTGGCCACCATCCGGGGATGAAATTGATTCATGACGGACATGAGAATCTGGCTTCGTGGGTCACCGGACCCGTTCGGGCGATCATGTTCAATTTGGGCTACCTGCCCTCGGGAGACAAATTTCGAATCACCCGTCGTGACACGACATTGCAGGCGATCACCGCCGCTTTGGGTTTGCTTGAACGAGGAGGTATCGTGACGGTGCTGGTCTATCGCGGGCACTCAGGAGGAACAGAGGAAGCCGAAGCAGTGGAGCAGAAACTGGAAAGTGTCGTCATCCCAAGCTCACGGCTAACCAAGGTGGTCAGAGAGGCGGGCGGGCCCGAAAGCCCCTACCTCCTCATTTGGGAATCCTGAGTCGTATTCGCGGGGACTACTCAACCGAGGCCACCGGAGGAGGGCTGGGAATCGCGGTCTCTTCGTCGGTCACATTGTCGGAGTCATTGGGCGTTTCAGACTCCACCGTGCCGGATCCGGCTTCCGCCTGAATGGCAGCGAGGCGCTCCCGCAAACGACGCAGAACATCTTCCATCTCTGGATCAAGGGTGCCGCCGCTCGCTTCGATGAGCCGGCTGGAGATGTATTGGTAGATCGCTTCGCCCCTAGGACCGTATTGCGTGAAGCCCTGGTAATACAACTGGGTCGCATTGAACCCGGTATATTTCGCTTCAAGCTCTCGCTGAAGATCATCGAAGAGGCGATCCGCCGGAGTTTGCTCTCCACCTGCACCGGGTGTCGGAGGAGTCAACCCGAGAATGCGGATGATGTCGTAGTAGAAGGCGAAACTCTCCAGGGTCGCCGGAGCAGGACCGCTGTTGAAGGTACTGGTGTGTTCTCCGGGAGTGGTCAAAACACCTCCCGTCAACAAGCGAACCGTGAATTCATCTACCCGTTGAGTCAGACTTGGTTCAACCGGAGTCCCCGTCCAAACGCGTCCATTGATGATCGACCCCGCGGCCAATTGGTTGTTGAAGCGTCCTGGCACATAAATGCGGGTTTCATCACCTCCCCAAATCTCACTGTCGGCATCCACGATGAGATTGCCTCCAAGTTCATCGGACGGCGCATCGGAACTGACTCCGATCTGAGTATCCCCCGTAGCCGTCGCCGCCGTGGTGTTGACGCCATTGTTATGGCCAATCATAGAACTGACCAAGGTGACATCATCTGCCGCTTGAACCTCGATGTCACCGCTGCGGGCACCGGTGCCAGCAATGCTTGTGCTGGTGCCGATGTAGTCATCTCCATGGCCGATTTTGGCATAGGCGGTGCCGACCCGATTGACCGCACTGAGAGCGACCGAACCGCCGGAGGCAACGGAGATCGTGCCGCTCATGGAGCCGTCGGCAGAACCGCCGCCATTTCCGATCTGGGCGAAGGCACCCCCGAGCGCACCAGCCGAGATTGTTACGTCGTCCACCGCATCGACAGTGACGTTGCCGCTGAGACTCGTGCCGATGGACGCTCCGCCGCCATGCCCGATCAACGCGCTCGACTGTGGACCAGAGCCTGCCAGCACATTCACCTGATTCGCCGAAGTGACCGCAATCGCCTGGTCGAAGACCGCGCCTTTGTAGCCGAAGCCACCGTGCCCGATCTGGGCGGAGGCAATATTCCCGGACGATCCGAGCACATCAACATTTCCGACCGTGCTCGCTACATTGATGCTGCCATCAAGGGTTCCTTGGCCAGAAGTTCCTCCGTGACCCACCATGGCATAGGTGCTGGAGGCGCTGCCGCCCTGGATGGTGATCGAGGCTGCGGTCAGATCAAGATTGCCTCCCTTGCTGCCGATCGCGATCGTTCCGCCGTGGCCGAACTGCGCGTAGGCACCACCATCCGTTCCCCCGGAGATGTTCACGGCACCGGCGGGGCCGCTCACCGTCATAGCCCCGCTGAGCGCCCCGTTATAACCGCGTCCGCCATGTCCGATCTGACCGTAGCTGAAGTCACCGCCACCGCCGTTGATGGCCAGATCAGCCAGTTCAGCGAAGCTGATGTCGATGTTTGCGCTGATCGCACCACCAGCAGACCCGAAACCTCCATGACCGATCTGGGCGAAACTGCTGTTGGCAAGTCCACCTTCGACCGTCAACCCGCCGCCGCCAGTCTGCACGGCAATGGTGCCCGCGGTGGTCCCACCTACGCTGCTGTAGTATCCGAGCTGGGCTCCCGCATTGTCGGTAAGGTCGGATCCGAGGACATTGACCGCATAGCCGAGCGCCCGGGTGGTTCCCAGTTTTGATCCGACTGCGACACGCCCGGTCTGAGCGCCGTCACCCACGAAGAGAGCGCCGTTATTGGCCCCAAATTCTCCGAGCACCGCCGGACCAGTGATCAGCAATGCCTGGTAATCCGGCAGGCTGATGGTGCCGAGTGCCAAAGGCGTGGCAAAAGTTCCCGTCGCGGTAGGTGCAGACAACGCGGTGCTGCCGGTATTGCCCCATCCTGCGACGAGATTGATCGCACCGGATCCTGCATTCTGGAAGGCGTCTCCGAGGGTGAGATCACGTCCTGCGGCGAAGGTCAGCGTATTGGCGCTGTTGTAAGCAACTCCTACCGGGGATCCTCCGATGAAGAGATCCGAGGTCGCTCCACCGCCCGCGATGGTGACGTGGTTGACCAACAATCCTCGTCCGATGGTGCTGGCGAGACTCTGCACGGCAGCTGTTCCAGCGAGCTGACTATTCGAGAACGTCAGTCCGCTCAGGCCTACCACCGAGTAACCGCCGTCACCAACCACCTGAATTCCCGAGGCAGCATAATCGATGCTGGCAGCTCCAGAGCTGGTCTGGTGGGAGACCAAAGCGGCTCCGACTCCGTCGGTCAAGGTGATCGCGCCATCGGCGTAGATATTCAAGCCTCCGGTGCGGGTTCCGCTGCTGACCGCTTCGGTATCACCGTGCCCGATCATCGCGCCCGAAGTGAGACTGCTTCCGCCCGTGACTGCGACATTTCCTCCAGAAAGGATCGAGACGCTGCCGCCATGATTTCCCGAACTCGCGCCACTGCCTCCGTGACCAACCTGCGCATAGGTGGAAGCCGCCCCACCTCCGCCGATGACCGACAGATCGCTTCCCGAAACCACGGTGACAAAGCCCGACTTGTTCCCTGCGGCACCGCTGCCCCCGTGTCCGATTTGGGCGAAGGCATTGGCCACCGTCGCGGCGGCGGCAGTGACTTGGATGGTGCCGGTGGCCCGCACCCGAACATCTCCGCTGAGGGCAGTAACGACATTCACGCCGCCATGACCAACTTGGGCAGACGCACCGCCAGTAGCGACGGATACCACAAGGTTGCCCGCGACATCGAGGGAAAGATTGCCGGTGACTCCACCAGCGAGGATCGCTCCAGTGCCTCCGTGACCGATCTGAGCGGTGGCTCCGGCGAGAGATCCGGCCAATAAAGAAACACCGCTTCCAGCCGAGACGGTGACATTGCCACCCACCGTGCCGGCGACCCGGGTTCCTCCATGACCGATCATGGCAAGGGTATCCACGGCAGTTCCACCAGTGAGGGTGATGCCGCCTTGGGTGGTTACATCGATGAGGCCAGTGAAGATTCCGTTGCCGCGTTCGGAGGCATGTCCGATTTGAGCAAGGGCGTCGCCAGCTCCACCACCCACCAGGCTGATGCTGGAGGCTTTGGCGACACGAATATCACCGCTGGCGCTATTGTCGCCCACGCCGAGGTTTGTATTCGTCCGACTACCGCCGTGGCCAATGATGGCCGCTGCATCGGTGCCAGCTCCACCAGTCAAAGCGACCACCCCGGTGCCGGTGCCGACGGCCGAGTTGACCGTCACCGCGGCATTCACGACGGAGAGATTGATGGCATCGCCACCACCATGGCCGATCTGAGCGTAGTTGAATGCTCCTGAACCACCGGTCAGGCGGGTATTGCCCACGACGTCAACAGTGATGTTGCTGCTGGAAACCACTCCGGAAGCGGCCTGTCCGCCGTGACCGATCTGGGTGTAGCTGTTGGTGGAACTTCCCCCTCCAAGGGTCAGGTCCGTTCCAACTGTAACGGTGACACTGCCCGACTTGTTGCCTGCGGCACCACTTCCTCCGAGACCGATCTGGGTATAGCCTCCCGCTCCGCCGCTTGCGGAGTTCAGGGCGATCGCACCGGTGGCGCTGACGATGGTATTGCCGGTGAGCGCGCCAGAGGAATTTCCCCCTCCAAGTCCAAGCCGGGCATAGGCATTGGTTCCTGATCCACTGTTCAGATTGATGCCACCCGAGACGGCGGTGACACTGGTATCACCCGTGACCGCTCCGTTCGCCGGCACGTTGCCACCAGTGGGTCCGCCACCGGAGCCAATTTGGGTGAAGGCGGATTGACCGTTGCCTCCCGTCAACGTAACAGAGGCCCCGCTTACGCTCGTCCCTGCAGCGCTCTTGGCCCCATCGGCTCCGGCTCCGCCAAGTCCGATCATCGCGAAATTGTTGCTGTTACCGCCGCCGGTAAGGACGACATCTCCCGTTGCGGTCACCGTCGTAGAGACCGCGCTGTTGCCGGAGAGAACACCGGTGGCGATGAGTCCGCCGCCACCAATCTGGGCGTAGGCGTGCGCTCCGCCCGAGGCCGCGCCCACGGAGACCCCACCGGCGCTGGCGGTCACCGAGGTATTGGTATTGATCACGCCGCTACCACGATCAACGGTGTCGGAGTGGATGCCACCACCGGCGCCGATCTGAGCATAGGAGGATACCCCACTTCCGACCACCACCGAGATGCTGTCGCCCCGCACCGTGGTATTGCCGTTTTTCTCCCCATCCTGTCCGGAGCCTCCGAGTCCGATTTGGGCGAAGGAATCCGCTCCGCTTCCCCCGTTGAGGGTAACTGCACCGCCTCCGATAGGCGTCCCGCTGAGAGGATTCACATTGATAAAGACACCACCGTTGAGAATACCATCGGCGTTGAATCCTCCCGATCCGATCTGGACGGAACCCCGTTGGCCAGTGCCACCATTCAGATCGATGCCGAGACCGGCCACGCTGACCACATCAGTCACCAGACCAAAATTGCCGGTCGCCTCATGGCCACCCAAACCAATCTGCACGTAGGAATCGGAAGCGGAACCACCATTCAGGGTGACGAGACCGGAGGACAACAGACCCACCGAACCGGTCGCGTTCCCGTCGTTCTCATCGCCACCGTGTCCGATCTGCGCGTAGTTGTCCACTCCCACCCCGGTTCCGCCTGAAAGTGTCGCCGATGTGACCCCCGCCACGATGACATTACCCGACTTCGTATTGGTCGAAACGTTGTTGCTGGTGCCGCCGTGGCCGATCTGAGCGTAGGAATTGTTGCCCGCATCGGCTCCGCCAGCCATGATCAGGGCTCCCGCAGCGCCAGTGATCGCCTGGGTTCCGAGATTGAAATTCAGAGTTACGCTCCCGTCGAAATTGCCGGTGGCCAGATGACCCCCGTGACCGATATGGGCGTAGGATTCGGCACCGGGGCCGCCGCGCAGAGCAACATCTCCACCAAGCACACTCAACGCAATCGCCCCCGTGCTATTGCCGACGGAAGTGTTGCCGCCGTGACCGACCTGGGCCGAGGCACCCACCCCGGCTCCGCCAAGCAGTGAGAGAGGACCCGATGTCGCCAGGGTGATCGTGCCGGACTTCACTCCATTCTGGAGTCTGCCTCCGTGACCGATCTGACCATAGGAACCGGTGCCGCCGCCACCGCCGACATTGATGAGTCCGGCGGTCGTCACTGCAATGGTCCCGCTGAAGTCCGCCACCGCCCGCTCGCCGGCATGACCGATCTGAGCGAAGGCATCCGTGTTGCTCCCTCCGAGAACCCGAATGTTCGCCGCACGAGCGATTGTGACGCTGCCCGAAGACGACATGCCATTCGTCATGGTGGCATCAGTGCGGGCACCACCGTGGCCGATCAAGGCACTGGCATTGGTGCCGCTACCGCCTGTGAGCGTGATGTCGCCGGTGCCCGTGCCTACGTTGGAGTTGATCGAAATGTCCGACCCGGGAACAGAAAGTAGTGTTGCGTTGAACCCGCCATGGCCAATCTGGGTAAAGGCCTGATTCCCTCCCGAGGTCAGAGTGATCCCGGCAATCGAGTTCACGCTGATGTTCGAGTTGGAGACCACGCCGCTGGCATCGGCACCTCCGTGACCGATCTGAGCCGAGGCCCGCTCGGTGCTTCCCCCGGTCAGAGCGACTGATGCCGAGGTAACATTGATGACACCACTCTTCGCTCCGTCGCTCTGCTGGCCGCCGAGTCCGATCTGGGAGGAGCGGCGGGTGCCCGCGCCACCGGTCATGGAGAGGGCACCGTCAACAGTGACATTGACCGCCCCGCTGAGCGTGCCATCGACATTGAGACCACCAGCCCCGATCTGGGTGTAGGCAGCGAGGGAGGAATCCATCGATAGTCCGCCACCGGTTGTGGAGACCGTTGTGGCGCTGGTGATCGTGTTCGCCGCTCCGAGTCCGGCGCTACCTCCGTCGATCCCGGAACCACCCGCGCCGATCTGGACGTAGTTCCGGGTTCCCGATCCAGTCGAACCCATGGCGATCCCACCGCCCGTCGTGGTGACCGCGACATCACCCGTGATGCTCCCGAGAGCCGAAGTGGCAGTGGCGACACCTGTCGCGCCCCCGCCTGCACCAATCTGGACGTAGGCGCCGTTGCCCGAACTCGCGGTCATCGCGAGAGAAGTTCCGCGGACAGTCGTGGCCGAGGTAATTGTGTTGGTCCCCGCCGCGCCATTGATCCCCGCGCCACCGGCGCCGATTTGGCTGAAGGTGGAGCCGTTCGTTCCGCTCGCCATGGTGATGGCACCGGACATGGTGACGTTCACATCCCCAGTCACCGAACCAAGGAATAGATTGCCACCTCCCGTGGCGGCGCCGCCGGACCCGATCTGGGTGTAGGCGCTCGTATTGCTACCACCCGTCATGGAAAGGGTCGTTCCGGTCACAGTGACCGCGCCGTTCGTGATCGTGCCATCAACCCCCGAGCCGCCCGCACCGATACGGGCAGAAGAGTTCGATTGTGCCCCAGCCACCAGGCTCACTGCCCCGGTCGAGTTCACTGTGGTCGTTCCCGACATAGCGCCGTCGGACACGAGACCACCGTTGCCGATCTGGGCGAAGGCCTGGACTCCCGCCGGAGCCGCGTCCACTGTCACGCCACCCGTGTTCGTGGTGACGAGCACATTGCCCGTGAGAGTGCCGTTGGAGAAATCGCTGTTGCTCTGATCCATGCCCCCACCGAGCCCGATGAGGACATTCGCCCCGGCTCCCGACCCGGTCGTCAGACCGAGGCTCGTCGCGGTGACGGTGGTGTTCCCACTCTTGGTCGAGTCGTTTCCGGTGCCGCCGTTCCCGATCTGGGCGTAGCGGTTCGAACCGGAACCTCCCGACATCGAGAGGACGCCTGCCACGTTGACGAGGACGTCGCCGGAATAGGAAAGCGCGTCGGCGGCGAGCCCGCCGGCACCGATCTGGATATAGGCGGCGTTAGCCGCGTCCATCGTGAGACCGCCTCCCGCAGTCGTAACCGTGGTCTTGCTGGTCACGGCATTCGTGGTTCCGACGCTGCTACGGCCACCCGCACCGATCTGCACGAAGTTGTCCGCCGCCGCTCCCGACGCGTTCATCACGATCGCCCCGGATGAAGTGGTCAGCGAGACATCACCAGTGATGGCCCCATTGGCCGCATCGCTGTTGGACTGAATCCGGCCTCCACCATTTCCGACAAGGACGCTGGCACCGGCTCCGGCTCCGCCCGTGAGAGTCGCCGCCGTTCCCGATACCGTCACATTGCCGCCCTTGGCGCCATCGCTGCCCGAACCACCCGCGCCGATCTGGGCGTAGCTGTCATTCCCACCTCCACCGGAAAGCAGAATCGTTCCGTCGATGGTCGCGGTGGTCGCACCGGTGAGGGAACTCGCATCCGTATTGAGACCGCCGGCTCCGACTTGAGTATAGGCACCTAAACCCGCACCACCGAGCATCGAGAGGCCACCACCCGTGGTGGTTACGGTCGTGGAACTGGTGAGCGCGTTCGCCGCTCCGACACTGCCAGAGCCACCGGCTCCGATTTGGGCGAAGGCGTCGGTGTTCGAACCACCCGCAAGAGCGATTGATCCAACCGTCGTCACCGCAGTGGTTCCCGAGATCGCTCCCGTATGGGCGCGTCCACCCGAACCGATCCGAGCGAAGGTGCCGGTGCTGCTTCCAGCGTTCACGCCCACATTTCCGCTGCCAGTGAGGCTGACATTGCTGGTGATCGCTCCAGAACCGGAGATCCCACCGTTGCCGATCTGGGCGAAGCCATCCGCTCCGCTGCCGCCCGTAAGAGTCACACCGGAAAAGTCCGTGATCGTGACGTTGCCATTCCGCGTGTAGCTCCCTACGCCGCCGCCGTTACCGATCATAGCAAACGATCCGGCACCGCCTCCGCCACCAATCGTGACAGAACCGGGCTCACAGAACGAAACGCTCACCGTTGCCGCACTGGTCACGTTGTTACTGAAGCTGCCCGAACCGGTTCCGTGACCGATCTGGACGAAGGCATTGCCTGCAGTTCCCCCCTGGAGATTGAGCCCGCCCTGCTTCGCTTGAACATCAATCTTACCGGTGATATCACCGCTGCCATCGGCGCGGAAACCGACCTGCGTTGAGGCCCCGGCAACTGTATTGCTGGACAGAACGTTGATGGCATATCCCCTGAGGAATGTGTTCCCCTGGCGGCTGCCCACCGCGAGAGCTTCGGTCTGGGAAATGCTTCCGATGGTGAGGATGCCCCCGTTTTGTCCGAAGCGGTCGCAGTCATTGAAGTCAATCGAACCGGGAATGATCTCCGGCTCACAGATACCGTTGTTGAAGTTGACGGAAGAGAAGTCCTGCACCCCGTCCCATCCGGCCACGAGCGCGACCGTTCCGTCACCCGCATTCTGGAAGCTGCGGTTGAAGGTGAGGCTCCCCGTCGCCATGACGATGAAACTGAAACTGTGATTTGCGAACTGCGATGCGATCCCGGCAGGAGTCGTCGGCAGATCGTAGGTCGCATCCCCGGTATTCGTCAGCACGATATTCCCTGCCCCGAGATTGCCAGCGAGGATCGTGCTTTCATTTTCACGGGCCAGAGTATTCCCGCCTACGGCATTCCCGTTCTGGGATCCGTTCACGACATACTGGTAACCGTTGCCGCCGAGGTAGTTTGTCCCGTTGAGTCCCCCACTGTCATTGGTGCGGTGAAGCAAATGGGCACTGGTGTTCGCGGCGGTTCCCGCATTGAGATACGAATCGCCGTCTACAAAATACTGGATTCCACCCTCGCGAGTCCCACCAGTGGTTCCACTGCCGAAGAGACCATAAGTTCCGTGACCATCACCGTGTCCGATCATCCCGTAGCTGCCTGCGGCTCCGGCTCCGGAACCGCCGTTGACGCG
>Ga0105044_10001965_pt1 | contig 27888 bp, 11 predicted proteins | sample MAT01_FD_78092 | JGI IMG/M metagenome (GOLD analysis project Ga0105044, IMG submission 78092) | Freshwater microbial communities from Lake Fryxell liftoff mats and glacier meltwater in Antarctica - MAT-01 | ecosystem: Environmental > Aquatic > Freshwater > Ice > Liftoff microbial mat | place... | reverse complement strand
TTATAATAGAATAAAAACCTAATTTTAAATATTGAACTTCATCTTATAGTCTGGGGTCACTTCCCCGAGTGTTATTTTCTTAAGTTTGTTGCCAATCAATTGTTTTTTGATGGGCTTAAGAAGGTCGATGAATAATTTGCCTTCGGTGTGATCGTATTCGTGCTGAATTACCCGGGCATTGATCCCTTTGAATTCTGTTTCATGCCAATTAAAGGCTTCATCTTGATATTTTATCCTAACAATCGGTTGACGCATCACCTCACCTCTGATGTATGGAATACTCAAGCAACCTTCTTCATATGACCAAGGCTTTCCGCTCTCTTCTATGACTTGGGCATTGATAAACACTTGTTTGATTCCGTCAATTGGATGCTCCTTTTCAGTGATTTGTAGCGTATCCACTAAAAATAAGCGGATCCCTTTTCCTATTTGAGGTGCGGCAAGACCTACGCCCGATGCATGATACATGGTTTGCCACATATCCTCCAGCAAACCAGCTAATCCTGGAAAATCAGCTTGAATGGGTTTGGCAATTTGTTTGAGCACTGGTTGCCCTAAGGCATAAATAGGAAGAATCACGAAAAAAAATTTAGATCCACAAAGTTAGGAATTACCTAACAAATCAAACGCTATCGGGTTGCAGATTTCTAAAATCAGTTGAATCAAGAAATTCGGTAAGCATGATAACGGCGCTGACTTTGTCGGTCAATCCTTTGTCTTGCCTCTTGGTTTTAGAAACTCCACTGTTGATAATGATCTTTCGTGCCTGAAGTGATGTTCCCCATTCATTGACCTTCAATACGATCAAGTTGGGAAATTGAGTTTTCAGCTTCAGTACAAATGCATCAATATCCTTAACCAAATACGTGTCATTACCATCCTTATGTCGCGGGTGTCCGATTATCAAAATTGCAACTTGTTCCAACTTGAAATAATCTTGCAGCCATTTCATTAAAAGCTGTGTCTCCACTGTTGGATACCCATTGGCTGACAATCTTAAGCTATCCGTAATTGCTACACCACATCGTTTCATACCATAGTCAATGGCTATTACTCTCCCAATCATTGTAATTCCTTATTGAGCTGATAACCTTTTAATGCATAAAATAACAAATAAACATAACATACGAGGACAACCCAAAAAGAGGATTGCAGCCCGGCAGAATCAGCCACGAATCCCTGCAATGGGGGAATGAGTGCACCACCCACAATTGCCATTACCAGCAATCCGCTTCCTTTTGGTGTCAGCATACCTAGCTTCCGTATGGAAAGCGTAAAAATATTACTCCAAAGTATGGAATTGCAAAATCCCAATCCCAAAAGTGCCCACATGGCAGTAGTACCTTGTGTGTATAAACCCAAACATGTCAAAAGCAATGCCAGTCCTACATGCATCGCCATGTGCTTGTGTGCTGAAATATGTGTACCGATCCAAGCACCCAAAAATCTTCCTACCATCAAACCTCCCCAATAATATTGACCCAAAAATGTTCCTGCTTTCTCTTTGGAAAATCCAGCAACCGTGTCGAGATGCATGAAATTTATCAGATAAGAAGCTGTAGAAACTTCAGCCCCAACATAACAAAATATAGCCAATGCTCCCAACCACAAATGCCTGTATCTCTTAAAATCGTAGATATCCTGCACTTCCAAGCTCGAAGTCTCTTCTTTGAGGACATCTTTCATGTCAGGCAATTTTATGACATAAAATATGATAGCCAACAATAATAACAAACAAGCCAATAACAAATATGGAATTTCAACTGCATGTGCTTTGTCAGCAGCAGTTTCCAATACATCCAGTTGTCTCAATATTAGCACACTGCCTATTATGGGAGCCAATACAGTTCCGAAGGAATTAAAAGCTTGCGCTAGGTTCAACCGAGACGCCGCGCGTTCAGGATCACCCATTACCGCAACATAAGGATTGGCTGCAACTTGCAATATTGTAACACCAGTAGCCAAAATAAACAAAGCCAAAAGGAATACCCAATACTGAACTGTTTGGGCAGCGGGATAAAACAACACACACCCAATTCCCATGATGATCAGGCCTAATATGATTCCTTTGCGATAACCGAAGGTTTTTAACAAATGAGCGGAAGGGACCGCCATTATTGCAAAAGCCCCAAAAAAGCAGAATTGAACCAGTGAAGCTTCCAGATACCCAAATTTGAAAATATCTTTCACAAAGGGTATCAAAACATCATTCATGGAAGTCAAGAATGCCCACATAAAGAACAGTGCTACCAACATGGCAAAAGTACCTGACTTATTCAATCGATATTTCATAGCCACAAATATGCAACTAAGAAATCAATAATCTACTTTGAATAATATTAAAATGATCAGATCCGATTACTTTCCTATCACAAATCGCTCTGTTTCTCCATTTATTGAAATGAAGTACATGCCTGCACTGAGGGACGAAACATCCAATGAATTTGAATGGAGTTCTCCACTGAATAGAACAGATCCCAACATATTTCCGATCAAGTAATGTTGACCTTCTGGTTGAATATTCAGTGAAAGTTCATTTTCATTGATAAAATTATCAAATAATATTTTAGTTTCACCACAAGAGTTATAAACAAAGCGAATCGGGTTTAAATATTGAGTACCATCATAATCCACATTTAAAATTCTGTAGTAGTTGATCCCTTTGTAGGGTTTAGGATCTTGAAATTCGTAACTTGAAAAATCAAAAGAGGTGCCTTTCCCTTTAATGATTGTCGCATCTTTGAATTTCAGATCGGAACCAGCTGATTGAACTATGAACTTTTCATTGTTGTATTCAGATGCTGTAACCCATCTAAGACCTTGTTTGCCGCAACCTTCATTATAGGCCTCCAACTTTGCAATTTCGATAGGAAGAGCTGGACAAAATAACTCTGGTTTATTGCAAACAGATAAATCCAGATAAGTTTGTAAAGAAGTGGTGTTGGCAGCTGCCCATTGAGTGGCAGCGCTTGTAACTGTAGCATTCATATAGAACTGAGTACCTGTCACATGAGCCATGTTCATAACGTGTCCCATTTCATGGGTTTGCAATTTATCACTTAAAGTACTGACTTGTCGTAAAACATGAAAGCCATACCAAGCACAAAATTCTCCAACATATGCTATTCCATATGGCCCTGTGTAACTTCTATTAGTCCACAAAGTGCCATAATTTGGAGAAGATGGAAATCCTTTACCTGAATAACCACCGGTGCCATAGGCCCAATTAGCAAAGTTTGACAACAGAACGCTAATTGTAATATTTTGTGGCCATGGCTCACTTGCCAATGAGGTAACAATATATTGTTGATCAATGACTATTTGGATCGGGTTACTAAATTCATTATCGTACCGGGTTTTGGTGGTGTTCAGCTTTGAAGTATTCCAGTTTTGGACATTGGTAACTGAACTACCTTGATTGACATACATCAAATAATCATCAGCTATATCACTAAATCCTCTATAACATTGTGTTCCCCTCACTTCAACTTCACCGGCTAAGTCCTTAGGTGCACTATCGTCATTACAAATTAAATTATCAATGTTAACAGCGTCTGTTTCCTTATAAATAACCAATATTCCTCGAGGCAAATTCAATCCGTCAATTTGAATGGCAGGTTCAAAATAAATATCTTTGTAAAATCCGGCCACAAAACCCGGAGAAACAGTCAATGCTCCCTCCTCCCCATTTGGTCCAAGAATATCAAAAGTTCGTATTCCTGTAGACTTTGAATTGAGTCTTAAACCTTCAGAGGTTAATATGTAACTACTATCAGTCAACAAATCATTTTCCCAAATCTTTAATTTGTCAGAAGATATTCCTTGAAATATAACATCATGTAAATCGCCATCATACAATATCGTCATCAATTCCAAATCAGGGATATTGGTTAATGTAAAAACCTTCACATGTTTTTGGAGTTCAATTTTTGCCTTATAATCGGTCGTCAATTGAGAAAACTGCACTATCTCTTGCGTGTAACCAATAGATTGCAACAAAAAAATGAGACCAAGAAACACACAATACATTTTAGCCATAAGTTATTTTAATTAAATGCTGAGCTAAATTTCATGGTGTTTGTTGGCAATTTTAGTTCACTATAATTTCCGATTTAAATATTGACTTTTTCTTGTTATATTTTTTAGTTTAGGACTGCCTCTTTTGTGACATAAAAAAACCCCCATTCCAAAGAATGGGGGCTGTAATTTTTTCAATCAAAGATTGAAAAGTAAACCAACAAAAAAACCTTATTCTATCAAAATGAGTTTCTTAGTTTCAGAGTTCTCATCTGTATTTAACTGATAGTAATAGATGCCTGAAGCATTCAATTCGGTTCTCTGAATACTGAATTCATTGTAACCATGGTTGAATGTTCCATCCTTCATAAGCACTACTTTACCTGCCATATCTGTGACAATTAGCTGTGCATAACCATCTATTGGCATTCTGAAACCAATGACAGTTTTGTTGTTAAATGGATTTGGCACGTTTTGGTTAAGCACAAAGCTTGCATCTACTTCTTGCTTACCATTCATGAATGTTAGTCCTAAATCAAGGCCTTCACCTTCGTTGGTGTAAGCTTCTGCCTCTGTCATATCGCTAGTTATAGCTAAAGACTTAGACAACTTGCTCGATTTTAGCACTTTAAATGTCATATTGAATACAGTTTTGCCATCAGGGATGAGGCCTTCCTGACCGTTCCAGCTTGTTGTAATCAATCCATTATTCAAGAATGAAAGTCCAAAGTTTTCTTCACCAATTCCTGAAACATCACCAGGAGTTACACTTACATATTCAAGTACATCCTGTTCGAAGTTCAAGGTATATTGGTATCCGCTGATATTCTTAAAGTTCTCAGCGGTAAAGCTTACTGTCACCAGTTCTCCCGGAACCAAATTCTGTTCTTGAACAGCAAAGTTTACTTTATCTACTAGAGTTCTAACTTCATTTGGCGAAGCGGCATTTGCTTTGACATCACCTGTTACATCTCCTATCTTGATGGCTTCAAAGTTGATTGCCATGTTTGAGTTAAGGTTCTTGATGTCATAAACTTCTGGGAAAGCAGTACTCCATGGATTTGTTGGTTTAGGGAATACAAAACCCTTGTCCACAAATCTCCAAGATGTATTATCCTTGAAGTTAGGAATGATGTGTAGTATCAATCTGCGAAGTTGTGCTAAGTCGGAAGAACTGATCTGATTGTTCCGGTTTGCATCAGCTGCAATCAACTTATACGGACTACCCAAGGCTTTCTTGCCCAAGATGTGGTTCGTAATCTGAATGATATCCAGTGTTGATACACCATTCAATGGTTCAGTATCTTTCAGCGGTACTAGGGTATAATTTCCGCCTAAGGACATAGGAGGGAAGTTAAAGTTACCTGTGTTGTTGGTAATTACCATTGGCATACCACTTCCAGCAAGTTGTACTTGAACGTCACTTACACCAGCATTGCTACCAACTTGTATTTTACCACCTACAGTGATCATATCCATGGTGTCACCGCAAACCATAAAGTTATCGGTAATCAAAATGAAAGTTTCACAGAAGTCCTGATTTCCAGCTTCATCGGTAACCCAAACTTGAACTGGGCGGCTTCCCAAGCTATCACATGTATAAGTAACGATGGTATCATTGACATTTGGTGAGAATGAAAATTTCAACTTTTCAGCCGCAGTGCAGTTATCAGTACTACTTTTATTGAAGGCTTCAGCATTGATCATCACCATTCCGGTAACCATAATAGCTGTTGAAAGTCCATTTGCACAAACCGGACTAGGTTTTTTAGCATCTACTATCGTGATATCATATTCACATATAGAATAATTGCCACAACCATCTTCAATTCTGAACCAAATGTGGTGCTTACCTAATGGAAGATTGCCATTAAATACAGGACCAACACCATTTAGATCATAGTTGCCATTGTCAGATATATCCACTTTCCACTGGTACTTCAAAGAAGCTTGTGGAGCACATGCATCAAAACCTAGTTTGGTAATTGAGACAGGGTTATTCGAACAATCTGCAGCAAAGCTCATAATAACAGTGTCCTTAGGACAAGTATAAAACTGAGGAGCTTTGGTATCGATTACTTTAATGATCTGCTTGAACTCAAAGTAACCATCACCATTATCGCGGATAATGTTTTTATTGTTGTCAAACTGATTGTTCACCACATTATCAGCTGGATTGAAATCAAACTGTGTAAAGTCAACATCAATACCACCGAGTGTATTGTTCGTTGCTTTAGGGTTGTATTTACACCAGTCAATAACTTTATAGGTACGAATCACTTTGTAACAAGCGTCAGTTACAACATTGAATATTTCATCCACTATTTCAATCGCAACGATTTCACAGTCACCAGTATGCTTCAAAGCACCAAGACCAGTAACTTGATCAAAAGACAAGCAGTCGGTTACAGTCACATCATCCGGGAAGTCAATATCCAATGGAGTGTTATCAATTAAGTTAACTTTCTGAATACACTGAGCAAAGTTGCCACTAAGGTCAGTTGCTGTCCATCTTCGATTGATGAATGAACCACCCAAACACTGACCAAGTTTAGTAAGATCAGAGAATGTAGTGATCAGGCCACAATCCATTGCATTATCTGTTGCAATAGGTTTAAGCGATAAAGGAGTGCTGTAAGTTAATTTCAACTCAATTGCGTTTAGAACACCACCACCTAAGGGAGCATTGTCGATGACTTGCAAAGTCCATGTGCCAGTAGGATTCTCTTTATCAACATAAGACATCTCAGAAACTTGTGGCTTCACTTGACCATTCACTGCAATAGTTGCACCATTGCAAGCAAAATTAGTACCTTCATCGTTGAAAGTAGCATTGATGTCTTTCTTGGTATTTCCGCAGCTTCCGCCTTGGAACAATGTCAATACAGTACCTTGAGGACTGATCAATTTGATTGTTAATTGATCAATAAAGTCATGTTTAAGATCCATCGCAAAATCAACATCAGCAATTCTTGCAGAAGCTGGAAGGCCAGATACAACTATCTGTTCTTCAATCGCATTTGCAAAATTCATAGAAATTGTCTTGCCTGATGTTTTCTTGAAATTGACATTTGCTTGATCAGTAGGTTGAATTGGATCACTGCACTGAAGTGTAATATCAGAAGGACAAGTAATGACAGGTTTGATTTTGTCATTCACTTTGGCTTCAACCATACAATCATTAAAGTTACCACTTGCATCTGTCACTCTCAAAACAATCATCACAGGACCATTATTCACATCACAACAGTAGAACGGAACTTTAGGTGCAAAATCCGTATCATCACCGCCAGCGCAAGCCGGGTTGTCCATACGTCTCACTTGGAATTTAACCGGACCACCACATTCATCATAACTACCATCATCGAAGGTGGAAGCGTTTACATAAGTGATTGGATTGATAAGAGATACCACTGTAAATTCATCACATACCGTAACTGGAGGCTCGTTTTCGAATACATTTACATCCACTGAACAAGTTGAAACATTGCCACAAGCGTCTGTAGAAGTATATTTCACAGTAATGGTACCAAAACCGATTTCAAAAATTCCACCATTCGTTGGTTTGTCATAAACAATACCATTAGAAGTAACGGATGTTTTTGTTACCACATTCAATGCACTGCTGCAATTATCTTGAACTTGAATTGAAGGAGCTTGGAAAATTGCTTTACATGTCGTTCCATCTCCATCAACACTATAAGTAAATGCTGAAGGATTTGGACAAATTTGAATAGGACCCACTTTATCTTTGACAAAGATTGTCTGAACTTGTGTGATCATATTATTTGAACATGCATCCATAACCGTCCAAGTACGAAGTATTTTATAACTATTCTCACAAACCGGAATAATTTGGTCTTGTGCAGGCGCTACCATCAATTCGCAGAACTTGTTAATAGGCATACCATCAATTGTTGGTACTCCAGTATTAGCAGGCGTTGTATTTGGATTTACACAAGACAAGGAAGGTGCTTGAATATCATCAAGATTCAGAGGAAATTTCACCTCAGCCAGAGTTGCTCGTTTTATGAAAATCGTCTGAACACAAGGTGTAGCTTGATTTCCCACTTCATCTTTGGCGTTCCAAGTACGGGTAATAACTGCTGACCACGGACCAGTACAAGATGGGTCACTAATTGTTTCACTGAACTTAATAGTTGCAGGATCAACAGAGCAATTATCATCAAATATTGGAAAACCAACCAAACTTGGATCAAGGCCATCATTGTTGCAGCTTACTGTAACGTCTGCGCATGTGATAGTAGGCTTCAGTTTATCCTCAACCTTCAGACTACCCCAACATTTGTTTCCAGTAAATGGATCAGTAACGGTAACTTTAAAAGTCTTATTAACATCAGCACAAGTGAACAAGTTGGTCAATGGACCTTCGATATCTACAATATACTGAGAGTAGCAACCATAATTGCCTTCCAGGATCATGTCGGCATTCAATAATGCTTCACCGTTTTGATCCAAAGACACATTTGAAATATTGTTACAAACCAAATCAGATGGTGGAGTTGGGAAGAACTGCACCTGTTGTGAAATAGTTTGCACACAACCTGGAGTAGATGTATTCGGTTGATTAGTACCATCAAATGTAAATCTGACAGTGTAAGTACCAGGAGCAATCTGAGCAGGATTCAACTGTGTTATATTGTTCTGGAGTAAAATAGTATTTGTTGCGTCGTATAGTGCAAATGTTCCTATTCCCATTTGAGGCAATGCATTTCCAACTAATGGAACAATCGGATGATTGGCACAATAGTCAGAATTTAGGCCAACAATAACTGGATTTGGATAAAAACATGTGTTTGCACTTGAAACCGTGTCACCTAAACCATTTGCAAATGTGATAGAATAACCTATTGCATCTACATGGATACCAGTCAATACATATTGTCCAGCAGGACCTTCAACCGGTTTATTTCCAGCAGGGCCAGTTGTAAATGGTATTGGAGCTGCAGGAGGAGCCGGTGAAATTGTTCTGAACAAACCGCTAACTGAAGTAATGTACCAATTCTGTCCAGCTGGAGCAGTAATGGTGATTATTTCGTCAAACTGACCGTTTACTTGGTTTGTAGCATTGTTTTTACAAGCGCAAGGATCGGTCAATGTCACACCACATGCAATGATATTGACAGTTACCGGGATTGGTAAGCTTGAACAACCATTCAAAGGATTAGTAACAATAACATAAACTGTTTCAATTCCCAAAGAACCGGTTGGCTGATATATCTGACCGTTAGAACCGCTCACCTGAGATGGATTAACTGGCACAGTCAAAAGGGCATTCTTAAACCACGAGAATTGTCCACCTGGAGTAACACTACTGGCAGTCAAAGCTGAAATAAACCCTTGATAACAATAAGTACCAGCACCTGAAGCAGTCACAATTGGAAGAGGACCAACTGTTACCCTTTGGGTGCATGTTGCAGTATTGCCGTTTACATCGGTAACCGTCCAAGTAACCGTGGTGGTTCCTAAAGGATAAATACCTGAGCTATTGTTCGTGTTGTTGAAACTATTCAAAACAGTTACAACTCCGCAATTGTCACCTGTAGTTGGAGCAGGAATAGTCACCACTGGTGGAGAACAACCCACTGTAACGTCGGAAGGACAAGTAATAGTAGGAACTTGAGTATCCTTTAAAGTCAATGTGGATGTACATGTTCTTGTATTACCAGCAGCATCAGTTACGGTGAAAGTAACTACTTGTGTATCGTTGTTGGCTGCACCAAATAAAGTCCCAACAATTGGAGACTGTGTTATAGAAACAATAGTACAATTATCGGTTGCTACCAGTTCTGGAAGCAAGTTTGGAACTGTACCGTTACAAACATTTAAGTTGGTAGAGATATTCCTACTTGGTGGACAAGTTACTATCACTGGAAGGATATTATCCTTCAGTGTCAATGTAGCAGTGCAAGTCACTGTATTTCCACCTTGATCTGTAACTGTAAAAGTAACCAACTGCATGAAATTATGAGCATTACCGAACAATGTTCCTGCTGCTGGCACTTGAGTAACCACAGTTATACAGTTGTCTTTGTTTTCAATTTCAGCAATCATATTAGGCACTGTACCCTGACATGTACCAGCATTGACAAAAATATCTCTGCTAGGAGCACACTTGGTAATAATTGGCTTTTGAACGTCTTTTACTTCAATTGTAAATACACACTCTGGAGTTACGTTGCCAAAGTTATCTACAGCAACATAGTGAACTGTTGTTACACCGAAATTGTAGTTACGCGCTCCGGCATGACCAAGAATAGGGTCATTTGTCGGATTACCATCACCAGAAAGACCTAGGATATCAGATCCACCTAATATAGTCGCTCCAGTGGTCCAGAAGTAAATATCAACGTTTGTATCACAATTATCAGAAGCTTGAACTTTTGAGAAATTCACAAAAGCCATACACATATCCGGATCGTTACCAACAATAATATTAGCTGGGCAGTTCAGAATAGTAGGAACCATTTGATCTCTAACCAAAACTATAGTAGTACATTGGTGACTGTTTCCATTAGCATCAACTACGGTCAACACAACAGGAACAGTGGTGCCAGCTTGAGCACAAGTAACTTGAAGGACTGAAATAGATCTGGTACTCAATTGACAATTGTCAAAACTAGCCAAATCAATATCCAATACATTCAACGGTACAATACCATCATCATCTAAAGGAATGGTAAACGATGGTTTACACACTGCAGTTGGATTTTCATTATCAATGATAGTCACATTAGCCGTGCAAGTTGAAGTATTTCCAGATAAGTCAGTAACTGTAAATGTTACAAGTTGTATTGAGTTATGCACTCCACTAAAGTTTGTCCCAGCCAATGGGCTTTGACTAATAGTTAAATTAGCTGTTGCTGTGCAATTATCCATTGCAACCAAACCTGGTACTAAGTTAGGAATATTGATAGAACAATCTCCAGTACCGTTGGTGCTTGTATTAATTGCAACACTTGAAGGGCAAGTTGTAATTACAGGCTTTTCAACATCTTTCACCATAATTGTGAATGAGCAAGTACTTGAATTGCCAGCTACATCTGTAGCTCTGTAAACAATCGTACTTTTTCCCCCTGGGAACATCATTCCATTTACAGTTCCATTTCCTGGTGATACTACACCGTCAGGGTATGTAATGAAATGAGTCAAAACATACGGACCAGGGCAATTGTCAGAAATCACTGGATTCAAACCAATAAATCCTACTGAACAATCATTCGAAGCATCGTCTACTTGAACACCATAGGTGAAAGCATCAAAGTTCAGATTCATTCCTGTATTGTCCACTGTTACGTCAGGAACACATGAAATAACTGGAACTTGTCCGTCATTTACTGTAACAGTAAACTGACAAATTGCAGGACCATTCCCAGATGGATCTCTGTATTCATATCTTACTGTGGATATTCCTTTAGGAAATTGCGTATTACTTGCTTGGCCTAATACAAGGGTTCCAAACACATTCATACCACCACAGTTGTCATTGAACACTGGAGTTTGGTAGCTTACCAAATCAGTACACAATCCTGGGTCAGTTGTAGTAACTATATTACTTGGGCAACTGGACACTGTTGGCACTTCATCATCAATTACCGTAATAACATTACTGCAAGTTTGAGTGTTGCCATGGTTATCAGTTGAAGTCCAAACTACTGTAGTTGAGCCTAGAGGAAAATCAAAATTAGCCAATGATGATCCACCAATTTGGTAATTGTGATTCAGAGCTGCTACCGCGCAATTGTCTGTGTTAGAAACCGGATTCAAAGTAAATCCTGTATTGCGGTATCCGCAGAAATTCGGTACTGCATCACCTGAAGTATTAAAACTAGCATTTGCTGCGCAAGTTATAACTGGCTTTTCATTATCAAATATCACTACTTGAATTGAACAAATACTCGTTTGGCCATGTGTATCATCAGCCGTAAAAGTAACAGTTGATGCACCTACCGGGAAAGTTACATTGTTTAATGTTCCTGATCCTGACAATGGTGAAACACCTGCACTCGCTGTCCAAGAAATATTTGCAGTTCCACAATTATCAGTAGCGGTTGCTTTCAAATTGCTTAAGCCAATACCACATGAAGGAGCAGTATTTAAAGTAACTCCACCAATTTGAGATCCTGCATTCAATCCTGTACCGTCTGTGTTAACAGTAACATCAGATGGACAAGTTATGACAGGAAACTCATTATCAACAACAGTTATTGTAAATGAACAAGTTGACATATTGCCAGATAGGTCAGTTACCTTCCATGTTACAACAGTTGCACCTAATGGAAATTCTTCATCATCAAGGCTTGTTCCACCAAAATCATAATCATGGGTTGCACTAGCTATTCCACAGTTGTCGGAAGGAACCACATCTAAGGCAGTACCATTCACTTCATGCAAACAATCACCCGGCATTCCATCAGCACTTGTATTGAGTGTAATTGACGCTGGGCACATTGATCCTGGATCGTTCATATCAACAATATTCACAGTGTAAGTATTGCTAGTAGTGCAAGAATTAGGTCCGGTTTCTATCACAGTTATAGTGTGCGGTCCGCCTAAAACATTGCTCCATGTTACATCGATTGTATTTCCAACAGGAGGCGTTGTGATAGTTCCACCCGATGAAATACTCCATGCATAGCTATTTCCTATAATTGGATTTGAAACCAAGTAAGTAGCAGTCGCACTAGGGCATACTACATTAGGGCCTGTAATAGGATTGGCAATAGGGCTTGGAATAACTTCCAAGTCAAGGAAGAAAGGCTGGAAAGCCTCACAACCATTTGCAGCTTTGGCAGTATAGCTCAATCGAATCATACCATTTCCAACTCCTGTAAATGCAGCAGTTTGACTGGTAGAAGATTGACCCCCTGGCGCAGCATTGTTATCAGTAAAATTACCAGTTCCTATAAATCCTACAGGTTGTGGTGACACGATAGTCCAATTGTGCATCCAAGGACCCGGATGGGTAGGAAAAGGTCCTGGAACCCCTTCAACCAATCGTGTATGATTTTGACATACTTCCTCTGAACCATCGAGGGTTGCTGAGACAAATACTTTAGGTAAAATATGAACTCTTAATTCATAAGTAGGTCCAAAACAGATTTCGGTTTCTGCTGGATTGCTTATGTCAATTTGAGGTCGGAAAGTATAAACAATGGTTTCAGTTAAAGCACCATTATTCATCAGGAACTCATTAAATGTTCCTCCGGTCTGCACTTCTAGACCATTTGTGTTATCGGTGGTATTGGGATGGCCTCCGTTTGGTAACCCCGCCGCCACTGTAGATCTTGTTACATTAGGTGCGCCAGACAGGTCAATATCAAACAATTCAAATTCAACAAAATATGGCGCCATATTCATGTTTTTCATGACAAACAGCTGTACTAATTCAGACGGATCTGGTCCATCACTTCCGCAAATTGTAACATCAATGATGCGGTTCAAAACATCGGTAAACAAAGGAGGATTTAGATCTGGAGTTGGTAGAACATTGACTATTATCCTCTGTGTAGTTCCAGCACAAGCTCCATCAGGATCCGTGTTTGCTGGCAATCCTGCTGCATTTGCATTGTTGGGATCAAAAGAAGGTGTAACTTCTATGGTAACTTGCTGCGGTGACATGGTCGTATTATCAAACAGAGGTAATCCCGATAGAGGAGAAATAAAATCTGTTTTCAAGACACCCGTTCCATCAGAACCAACATTATTTATTGTACCTGATGCGCTCAAGGTTACACCTACAGGTACAAGTATTTGGACATCATACTCTAAGTCACCCATATCATTTGTAGAAGCTAAACTCTGTTCAACTACCTGTGTTGGATATTGACGCACTTGTATCAATCCATTTGGTGATGTATTGTCACAGATATCTATCGGTGCTCCTTGCATCATCACATTGTCATTGACAGGACCAGCAATATTATCCAACTCAAGCTGAGGCTTAGGATAAACGATTGCGCGCACTTCAGTTGGTGTAAGCATTGAAGGACACTCTGTTCCATCAGCCAAAATCCAAATAGGTGTCAATTCATATATGACTCTTCTATCATGTGGTGCCAAATCAGACAATGTCAAAACTGGCGCAGCACAAGGTGTAGCATCATTATCAGAGCCATTGAATAAAATATTTCCAGCTGCATTAATCGTTTGTGTAATACCTTGTTGGGATTCAATCTCTTGACCACAATCTGAGGCAATTACCGATATCTGACCATAATCAAATGGAAAAGCTCCATTTGGACCGGTAATATCCGTTAATGTCCATTGCATACGAAATCCGGTAACACCCGCAGGGAAAGCGGAAACAGTCCCATTAAACGCAAATCCACTTTCCGAACATACTCTCCGTGTCTGGTTGTTGTTTCCAGATGTATTGGTTAGTGTTACAAAATTTGCTGGGTCAGGGATTATATTTATGTTTAGGCCCAAGGGAACTCCGCTACATTCTAATGCGGAATTCAATCCTGGTAACCCGTCTGACTCATAATAAGGTATTGCAGTAAGGCCAACAACTGCAGTACTTGCGTTGTTGTTAATCAATGGAAATAAATCAAAATTAGCAGGTAACAATGCTCCTGGCACATTAAGTACTGGAGGTAAACCAGTAATTCCAGTGGGATCGTTCACAACAAAGTGGATGAACAATGGATTGCCATTCTTGTCAACTAAAGCACCTGGAATGCTACCAGCAAAATTTACTCCAGTGCCTGAACAAAGTGTGATTGAACTTGGGTTATTCAGTGCTCCGGTAATCGTAGTAGTTGGACCTACTTGAGCTCCAAGATTGTCTAGTTTTGTAAATTCACCAGCAAGTGTTGGCAAATTATCTACCATTACCATAACTCTTCCATTGTATTGACAACCTGAGCCCAGACCGTCAACATCGAAATGCAAATCGAACATTGTGCCCGGAGCAGGATTGGAAGGAATTGTTAATATATTGGTTGCTGCACTATAACTGGCAAACGGAGGAGCCACAAGGCCCGGATTGTTGAACCAATCAGGACTTGTTTGAAATGTTTTGCCTGTAACTGGGCCATTAGAAATTAATGCACCTTTTGCCATACTTGAACCACCAGGTACTGATGGATCATCAGGACAAATAGTAATTGGCGGCGCAATAATTCCGAGTGTGTTGTCGACCAGAGTTGCATCTGGAATACGAAGTATTAAATTGCTATTAAAGCTGTTATTGTAGTCAATTATAATTCCGTTGTTCGTGATTGGAACAGTTCCAATATTAGTACCTGCATAGGTGGTTTCTATAATGGCGTTATTGATGAATACGCTATTGTTATTAATCTGACCATCAGTGCTCAATACACTGCAAGTATTATTGAAAAAGAAACTCAAAGGGTTCGAAACATAAGCAGCTCCACCAACCAAAAAGTTGATAAAGATTGAGCCTGTTCCTGTACCATTACCATTATTGACAACAGCACCAGCAGTTTGAAGGAATCCAACAGAATTGCTACCAATAACTGCAAGTGAGGAACCACCAAAATTATTGAATGCTGAATTGTCATTTAAGAATCCAATGGGAAATGGTGCTGGAAATTCGATAGCCAGATCACTCTGTAATGTTTGGGTAACTATCGAAAGGTTTGCATTAACAAATCCATTGCTTGTTCCAGCATATATTTCAACTCTACCAAAATTATCATTGATCAAACTAGCTGAGTTGTTATTCAAAAATCCATTTGTAAGGTCACCATCAATTCTCAAAAATGATTGATTGTCTGCCACTGTAAAAACAGTACCGCTTCCGTCATTGTTAACTCCATTGATACCACCTGAACCCGTAATCAGAATTTGACTTCTGTTTATAGTATTCGGATCAAAAGGATTGTTGTTGGTAAAAATCTCTGTATTTTCAATTCCATCTTGAGCAAAATTCCTGATTGAAATTCTGCTGTCTGTATTATTGGTAAATTGTCCTGAGTTGTTGATACCATCAATAGGTATATTTCCAACACATGGACCTATTGCTACCCCAATGTTCATTTGAGATAATGGAGCAGCAAAACTTGTATTTACAAAGTCTCCAGCATTCTCAACTCCATGTCTACCACTTGAAGCAATATTAATAGTAGCACCTGTTCCTGAACCAATATTTCCATTTTGAAAATATGAATTGGCTTCATTGTAGATTGCTGACATGGTGTTGTTAATTCCACCTTGACAAATATTTATTACTGCACGATCCAAGTTGAAGAAACTTGTTATAGGCAAGGCAGCTGGCGAAACGTTGTTGATACCTTCGTTGCCAGTATTCGTAGTATTGATTGTCGTTCCCAAGTCTCTGTTGGTGAAACTTGCATTTGCATTTCGAATACCAGCTAATACCGTATTTTGTATGCTAATATCTGCTCCAGATGAATTCACAAAAAATCCATCATTATTATTGACAATACCAATTCGCACATCATCAGGAAAGAGCGAGTTGATGAAAATCTGAGCATTATTTGTACTCGTAAAACTTGCATTATTATTAACTATCCCAGAACTGGCATTTTCAACTTGAACTGAACCAGTTGAGCTGGTATTGCTAAATACAGCATCATTAACGTTTAGTATGCCTATTGTCAAATTGATGGAAGCAGCATCATTTGCATTCACAAATATTACTGCACTATTGGTTAGAGTAGCTGGACCATTTAACGCACTATTTCTAATTCCGTTATCTTGAACATTACCAATTGTGATCATCCCTGATGGGGAATTGACAAAAGTAGCTGCAATTCCATTTGCTCCTGCATTATTGATTCCATTTTGACCACCTGCACCCACATTTCCAATTGTAATCTGATTGGTATTGTTGATGATTGATGGTGGCGAACCAATTGCTGTAGGCGAATTTAAAATCCCGTTGGCAGATACATCATTGATCCTGATTTCATCATTGTTATTCAGTGTCCCTCCTCTTACAAGGATTCCATTGACATAATTGGTAATGTTAATCACGTTCAAATTTGTAAATATTGAACCTTCCTGTACCCGCAAAGCAAATGAAGCACCCGTTCCAACTAGAGTCAAAGTCAAACCAGATGGCACTGTTGCTACTGCACCTGGGGCTATGTCCAGCCGTAAAAAGCTCAGTGCTCCAAGTCCATTTGCTGGATATGGAGTAGCACCATTCGGCACAATAACAATTCCGCCTGCCATTGGCAGAACGTTACCTGCGTAGTTGATTGGATTCAACCAGTTTCCATCTCCCCCACCGGCATCCCAGTTTTGAGAGAAGGATTGACTTAATCCAAAAAATAAAATAGCCCCCATGGTCAAAAACGCTCGGTTGAACGGATTTTTCCTAGTGGACAAACTGCCAGAGCCTTTGTCACGGATTCCGTGAGAAGGTTGTTTCCTCCAAACTTTTGTGAGCTGGGGGGTAATGAAATCACATTTCATTGTAAAGAGGTTTAGTTATAAAATAAATTAAAAACACATTTCAAAGTGGTACCAAAAACCTAGAGACAGAGAACTCCCAGCCCACCAAGTGCAAGCACTAGCAGGAGAATGACGTTCTCTGAGTCTCTAGGGTAAAAAAGGACGATGAACCCGTCCAACATGGCAAACCATTGGCTCAACCATGCGGAACTACATAGCACAATTCTTCAGTACGGTATGGTAGCCATAAAGATCAATCAGTCGTAGCAATGCCAAAAGTGGGGGGTGCATAACAACAACGATCTTTCGTCAAGCTGCCTTGGTAAATAAAATTTTTGTTTTAGTGGGAATCAGGTCAAAACCTTACAGATTAACGCACTGTAATTTCGGTTTTGGGTAGATGACGAAGTCGTCATTTTTTTTGTTTTTGGAAGGACTTTGGGATGTCCGGCTAAAGCAGTTTTCACTGCCGCCTGTGTTTTAGTTATTACCTGAAATGATTCTCTCGATGTTTGTACATATATATACTAATTATATGTGTAGAGGTTACACAAAGGCTAAATAAAATATGAATTATTTTAATGTGTTATTCTTAAAACGTCATAAGTAATTGATTTTCTTTATATTATGATATTGACTAATTTATATCAATTTCACTAACCTTATTTCAAGTCAATCTTTTCTTACTTCCTATTTTATGGCATTGATTGGAAAATGTATTTTTACTCATAAAATTCAAAATCTGCTTTACCTTTGAATTATATTCTTGTCGACATGAAATCAATCAACTCTTCCATTTTTCTTGGTGTTTTACTTCTTGTATTGATTTCATGTAAGAAGGACGAAACAAGCAAACTACCACCAGTTATCCAAATCAATTCGCCTACGGAAGGCGCAATGATCAATCTGTTGCTCGACTCTGTAATAGTCATCGATCTTGAGATTAGCGATGATCACTCAATGCATGAAGCTTCTTTAAAATTATTCAATGAAGCCAATGAGGTGCTTTTTGGTAAGGACTTTCCGGTTCACAATAAAAATACCTTCAAATACACCCAATCGGTTGTTCCTCCTGGTATCATAGGTAAACAAAATTTAAGGCTTGAAATCAAAGCTGAGGATCAGGACGAAAATAAATCAAGTTTTACCAGAACCTTTGAAGTATCAAAGTAGGAAATTCCATTTCACTCCATAAATAGCTAAACCCAAAAAAAATGCGCCTCAAGCGTTGGATAATTTTTTGGAGGGTGAAATATTCCAATAATGAAATCGGACTTGAAATGAACCTTCAAGATGATTTCTATTCTTTCTTACTTTAGATATACAAAAAGTTATTCCGGGTATTATAGTGGTATAAAAGGCGTAAAATCCCTTTTGAGACAGATACGAATAATTCAGATTTTCAATTTTTCAAGACATAAAAAAGCCGCTCTGTCTTTTCAGACAAAGCGGCGTACACCCCAAAACCATTTAAATATTTTTAAGGCTTGACTACAATGAACTTGGCGTTCACCGTATTACTTCCTGTTTTTAATTGTATTGTGTATGACCCAGTTGGTATGTCAAACAAACCTACAATTGGTAAATTCTGCCAACCTGACACAAGTTGCTCGGTTGAAGTATAGACAAGTCTGCCAAACTGGTCGAAAACTATCAAATTAACTTCTTCGGAAATTGCGTTGTAAACTTCTAAGCGTGTCGATGAATTGATTGGATTAGGATATAATTCAAGCTTCAATGAATTCTCTTCATGGGACACGACTCCTTCCCAATTGATTTCAAGTCCTTGTTCGCCATTTGATTCTGTGTATGTCAATTGCTCAAAATCATTTTTGATTAAGTGCAACTCGTTGGCCAACTGCCCCGATTTTCGTGCAAGGAAGCTTAGCACAACTATCGGTTCATTTTCTAATTGTTTGTCACCGTTCCAAGAACACAAAATGCTACCATCCTCTTTGTTGGTAAAGCTCTCAGTGCTGAACCCGATTAAACTTTCAGATTTCATGTCAATGAATTCTAATACACTTGGTCGGTATTTCAAGCCCATTTGAAGCACTTCTATTGCTGATTCACTATTCAATTGAATTTCAACAACTTCACCTGCCAGAAAACTTCTGTTTTCGATGCTCAAGACGGTATTTCTAGACCTTGTTTCATTGTTACCATTTGCTAGTGTACCTGAAGCGTTTCCATCGACATCACCAATTTTGATCCCAATAAATTTTAGGTTGTTCATTGTGCTGGTCACATTGCTGTACTGAATAGTTTCCGTCCAATTGGCTTTCAATGGGTTGATACCTGTTGGGAAAACGTATTCAGCATCAATAAATCTCCAACTTGTGTTGCTTTCAAATTGATCGCTAATCTGCAAGATCATTTTACGAATATCCACCATATCCTTTGTTGTAATCACGCCACTTTTATCTACATCTGCAGCTATGTAACGATATGGATTGGCCAATTTTTCGGCACCGAGTATATGTTTCTGAATTTTAAGAATGTCAATGGTAGAAACTCCATTGAGGTCATTGCCATCTTTTAGCGGAGTTATCGTGAAATTTTCACCTTTATTCAATCCCACAAATTTCCAGAAACCATCTGTGCCTGTCGTCAAATTTTTAGCATTTAAAGTAAGTTGAACATCCTTGACCGGCTGAGCATTCTCAGTTGAAATCCATCCTCCCAAAGCGATTTTGTTGAAGGTAGGAGGACACAACTTGTCATTATCAGTGATTGTAATATTTGTAAGGCAATAATCCCAGTTTCCTGATTCATCCATTACCCATACTTGCACTTGTTGAACACCGATATCATCGCAAGTAAATATTATACTCGCATCCGCAGGGGGGCCTGAAGGTGCCTGCAAGTGCTTACGAATCCGGAATACCAAATTAGCATTGGCAGTGCAGTTATCAAAACTCTTGTTGTCAAAGTCCTTGGCCCAGATGGTAACCATTAAAGTGCTGGGCATAATAGGAAGAGATAAGCCATTGATGCACACAGGAGTAGGCTTCTTAGCATCAACAACTGATACTTTTACAAGGCAAGTAGCAGTGTTTTTACAGCCATCTGAAGCTGAAAAAATGACAGAAGTAGTACCTAAAGGATAAAAGCCGCTGGCATTGGCGCCACCATTGTTGTAGCTGTTGGTGATGATTACATTGGGATTACAATCTGTTGCCGTGACCGCAGGAAGGATCACATCTGCGCCTGTACAATTTTGGTCAGTACTACTTACCGTCAAATCAAGTGGACATTTCATCACGGGTTTGTCATTGTCATAAACCTTAATGAGCTGTGTATATTCCCAGCGGCCTGGAGAATTCGGTATATTAGGATTGTATTGACACCAGTCCAATACGACCCATTTTCTAAGTATTTTGAAGCAAGCTGGACCTGCAATAGTAAATACTTCATCATTGTGACTAACTCCTGCGAAACTGCACAAGGAATTATTGAATTGAGGAGTATTAAAGCCAGCTGGAAGCTTATCGGGTTCCAAGTCAGATATCGCAGTGCATGCATTGGCATCATAATCTTTGGGCCATACAATATCATTTCCTGTGAATGGCTTATTATTCTGAACAACTACCAGTTGGGTACACGCTGCTGTATTGCCATCTGATCCTGTAACTGTAAAAACACGTTTGATTAAACCTGTTCCGCAGCTGCTCAATTGAACATTATTGGTAACTTTTACTGTAACATTACCACAATTGTCAATTCCTGCTGCGTTGCCATACTGGTCCAATTTGTCTAAATCAACCGGGCAAAAAACTGTAACATCAGCTGGACAGACTATGGAAGGTGGAAGTTTATCCTGAACCTTAACAGTAATCATGCAAATATTGGTATTTCCACTACAGTCGGTTACTCTAAGTATTACCATGACATCTGTACCCAAATCAGCACAAGTAAACATAATATTTGCCCGGAACAGAGAGTCAGATTCATTCATTCGCTTAACATCATACTTGTTGATGCAACAATTATCTATGGAGCCATCATCAAATGTTTTGGCCGGAACTGTGGCCTTACCGTTCGATGGAATTGATACATTCAATTGGTCATCGCAAACTACAGTAGGAGGAGTATTATCCTTTAGAATTAAAGTGGCAGTGCATTTGCTAAAATTACCACAACCATCTGTAGCTGTATAAGTTACGACATGATTGCCAAGAGGTATATCGTGAAATATTCCACCATTTCCCGGAATTGACGCAATCCAAGAACCCGTAATTACTACTGAAAAATTAGAACAATCATCCGTAATAGTGGCTGCCGGAATAATAGCTGAGCCTTTGCATTGGTCGGAGTAACTCGATCCAATAATAGTACCAGGGCATGAAATTATTGGTGGCGTCATGTCCTTTATTTCAATAATCTGGACACTTGTTTTGATCTTGCTCGTACACCAGTCCACCGCGGTCCAAGTGCGTAAAATTTTCTTTGTTCCACTGCAAATAATCAACTCTTGATCAGTAGATGTAACTGATATCATGCACAAACCTCCAGTTAATATCGGCAACCCGTCAATTGTAGGAAATCCAGTTACAGAAGGATTAATATTGGGATTCTTACAGTCTACCACTATATTCTTAGGAAAAACAACATCATCGACCGTTGATTTCTTGATGATGATATTCTGAATACAAGTTTGTTTGTTTCCTTTGCCATCAACTGCCAACCAGGTTCTGATAATTTTTGCGGCCGGATTGCCACAATTGTAATTGATAAACTGGTCAGTATAGCTGAGAGTAAATCCAGAACAATCTGTAACGGTAGGAGTTCCAGTCTTTGAAGGGTCCGTTGGAGATGTGCAGCAGACTGTGACATCAGGAACCATAACTGTAAACTTAGGAGGCTGCTTATCTTCAATATTGATATTAGTCCAACAGCTATTACCCGAATTTTTATGCGTTACTTTAACTTGTAATGTTTGACCAATATAGTCCCCAGTCACTTTAGGTGAAGTAGGGATAGTCTGGCCATTTTTCATGACATTGATGGTAAAAGCCTGTGGTCCATTGGGAGAACAAGCAGGGTTCCATTGATTCTGTAGAACTAGGTCGGAAGTAATGTTTGCCTCGCATTTGAAGTCGAGTGATACATTCAAATTGCCTGCACATACCAATGCACAATCCTTTTGAGCAAGAGTAGAATGAACGTGAAATACAAGTAGAAAAAGGGCAAAGCCCAAATGAAGGGAACGTGTAGAACCGATCAGCAAGGATCGGAAGAAATAAGTCGGTTTTTGAGTTAAAGTCCTCAGCATGGGATGTATGTTTGAGTGAAAAAATAACGCCTTAGACACTTCTTTTTAAGGAAGTGAATGTCATAGGTTCAATAAATTCTCACTTTGGGGAAAAATCCCAATACATTTGCCAGAGGGCAGTTTAGTTCTTTAGTTCTTTCATGGTTATGTTTGGATCAACTCCAAATCATGCTGCAAACATGCTATACGAATCAACTCTAATGCTATACCTATGAGTTGGTATTTTTGACATTGTTTTTTTACTAAACTGTTCAAAATGATTTAATAAAAAAGGAACTCCATAAAAATGGAATGCCTTGGATAAAATTACTAAATGGGCCGTTATTTCAACTAAAAGGCCTAAATATCTCATTAATTTCTATTATTCATTCATGATGATCAATTTGAAAGATTGACTTTTGCCTAGATTGCCAGCAAAGGAAACCAAATACATTCCATTGCTCAATGCATCGGTTTGGATGTCTAATTTCTGAATACCTTCCACTAGATTATATTGATTTTCTTGCATTGTCCTAACATACAAATCAACAATACTCATTTTAACGATTCCGTTTCCTACCGCAATTATCTCAACAGTAAAATCTCTCTTTGTTGGATTTGGATAAATCTTGGATATACTGAGTTGCTCTGGATCAGATGTGTCATTTAATTTATTTTCGATGGTGCTTAGGGCAGTATTGATTCTGATTGGCTCATTAAAATCAAAGAATATATCAGCATAACTGTTAATTTCATCATTGGGAATCAATCCAACTACTGTATGTGTTGTGAACGAAAAAAATCCTTTGCTCAATTCTTCATTCCAAGATTTAGGATACAATTGAATATTTTCAAAGGTAAAAGTTAGTAGACCATTTTCTGTTAATCTTACTGTTGAAGGTTCTGAACTAAATACTGGCTGTAAGGTCTTCCAATTCAATTTGGGATCCAACTGACACTCTACCACAACATTGGTGGCAAAATAAGTTCTGTAATTTTGAAAATGTACCATGTACTTCAAAACTGAATCTTTGACACTTATAAATCCTTTCTCTATTAGACCTTGTGGAGAAACTTGAATAAAATTAGGATCGTAAGAACCTATAATTGTTTCGTATCGCTGACCCACATTATCCCAAGGACTGTAATCTGTCAACCAATTGACCATAGGTGAAACATGTGTACAACTATCTCTGAAGTAAACCTCCGTTCCTAAGAGAATATTGGTTGGAACATTATAGTCAATTTTCACCAAATTGCTTTCTTCAGGTATCAAACTTGGTATTGTATTGGCAGAGAATAAATTCAAAGCTGTATTATTGAGTCCCTTCCGAAAAGTAAATTTAACACTAAGGTTAAAAGATTAAGATTTGTATTGTATTGTTAATCAAATACTTCCCGTCAAAGTCCACCCCTTCAAGCAGTCACTCCTTTAGGGGCTGGGAGTCGCCGCCCATTTAGAGCATCGGATAAAGGGTGAAAAACAGCTGATTATCAAACAGTTGGTGTTTTCGGAGTGGACCCAAAGATGATATTTTTTGAGTAAGTCCCCAACGCTACTGTCCTTTTTAACCCAAAGTCAGCACCAAACCCTGAATCGACGAAATTTTTGGTTATTCCTAAAATTTATTGGGTGTGATGAGTCAACATAATTAAAGATTTTCTTTACTTATAAGGCTTGCCCAGTGGCTAAATTTACTAAATCGGATTTTGGCTTAAAATCACACCTACTGAATTCAATTTACAAATAGAACATTTTATCACTTGCATATTTCCACATCATCATCTCCCCTTCTGTCTGCAACACCTATATACTTGCCTTCTTTTGTCCGAAATATGGCCTCTACTTTTCCCAACTCCTCTCTAATTTTAATCTGGTATCCTTTGACTTTCAAAGCTTTCATCATTTCATCCGAAAATCCATTTTTTTCAAGTACCAATTGATCAGGCTTCCATTGATGGTGATAACGATAAGATTGAACACAATCAAATGGGGACATTGAAAAACTTGTAAAGTTTAAAAACACTTGTAATACTGTCGATGGTATTGTTGATCCTCCGGGTGATCCAATGATTGCATGAACGACACTATCTTTTGTAACAATGATTGGAGTCATACTACTCAACATCCTTTTGCCGGGTTCAATCGCATTTGCACGCGAACCAATCAAGCCATAAGAATTAGGAGTACCTGGCTTGATACTAAAGTCATCCATTTCATTATTGAGCAGATAACCGCCATCAGCTACTACCTTACTTCCATAGGCCCCATTTAATGTTGTTGTAATACTTACTGCATTTCCCCATTGATCAATAATACTGAAATGGGTTGTTTCATCCGATTCTTTCGACGATTCCCATACACCTGGCAAGATGGAATCAATCGGGGTTGCTTGCTCAAAACTAAAATTCGATATTCGGTCTTTCAAATAGGATTCGGAAGTCAGTTCACTTGTTCGATCTTTTATATAATCCGGATCGCCCATATATTTTGATCGATCAGCAAATGCGCGTCTTTCTGCCTCAGTTATTAAATGGATGGTCCTTTCATCGTGCTGTCCCCACTCCGCAATCGGAAAATCCTCGATCATTCCCAAAACTTGTCGCATGATCAAACCACCGCTACTGGGCAGTGGAATTGAATAATAGGAATAATCTTTCCAAGTCCCTTTAATCGGTTTACGCCAGACAGATTTATAAGTTTTTAAGTCCTCTAGGGTAATTATCCCACCATCTCGTTGAATTTGATTACACAACTGATGACCCAAAGCACCTTCATAAAAAACATGCCTTCCACCTCTTACAATATTGGAAAATGTTGCTGCCAATTTTTTCTGCTGAAGTATATCACCTTCCTTCCAATCCCCTTCCTTCGTAAATTCCACGGCGCGGTCATTCACATTTAAGAATGTAGATTTTGCTTCATTCAGATCTTGGGCTTCTGTGGCGGTGATTGCAAACCCTCTTCTAGCTAGCTTTATGGATGGCTCAACCAATATAGACATCTTCCTCAATCGACTAAACTTTGAATACATCTCGTATATTCCATCTACTGTACCTGGAACACCAATTGCCAGAGATCCATCGATTGAAGTATTTTGAACAACATTGCCCAAGCTATCCAAATACATATCTTTTCGAGCCGCAATTGGGGCTTTTTCTCGAAAATCAAGTGCAATAGCTTCCCCATTCGCAGGCTTATAAACCATAAAACCACCTCCGCCAATATTGCCCGCAATAGGATAAACAACGGTGAGCGCAAATTGAACTGCTATGGCAGCATCTATTGCATTGCCACCCACTTCAAGAATTTCAGCGCCTACTGCTGAAGCTAAGGGATGAGCAGTTACAACTATTCCCTTCGATCCAATTCCTTGTTTTTCAGATGTATAGTTGATAAATCTACTTGCTTTTTTGGCACAAGACCCATTTAAGAACAAGCTTAAAATAATTAAAATATAAAAATATTTATTTTTCATCTATTTAATAAAATTTGGCTTTTTGGTACGGTATTTGGTTTAATTTATGTACGATCGATTCATTCGATAACAACAATTAGTATCAAATATAATCCCTTGAATGACATCCTTAACTGGATGCGCCAAAAGTAATGCTTTTGGTGACTAAAGTCGTTCAATGTTGGCTATACCTCTTCACAAAAGAAGGTTAGGGATTATCCCAGGTTAATAAACAACAATTATTACAGGACAATTGCAATTTCCCAATGCGAGATTGCTGTAGTCAACGTTAACGATTTGCTCTGTAATTGATTAACTCGTTTGTCTAGTTATTTTCATGGTTATGTTTTGTGTCATCTGATCCTTCAGGTGACACTTTTTTTTTGCACAAAGTAATGCATTGCCAAAATATACGTTATAGCTTCGTGTCACCAATTTTAATCAGCGCATTCCAATGAAAAAAACAGCTTACCTCTCATTCATTTTATGTCTTTTAAGTTTTTATGCGTCGGAAGCTCAAGTATTCAGCAACGATTTCCTAAATATCGGTTACGGTGCAAGAGCACAAGCCCTATCCGGAGCTGTATCAGCAACAGCACGTGATGTTTCAGCAAGCTATTGGAATCCTGCCGGCTTGAGTGGTCAAGAAAGTCCTTTGTCAATAGCTGGAATGCACGCTGAATGGTTTGCAGGAATAGCGAAATATGACTTTATTGGGATTTCCAAAACCCTCAATGCTGAGAAAGAATCAGTAGGTGGAATATCTGTAGTACGCTTCGGTATTGACAATATTCCCAATACTCTCAATCTGGTAAATGCGGATGGCAGTATCAATTATGACAATGTATATTCGTTTTCAGCCGCAGATTACGCGGTGCTTTTGAGCTATGCTCAAAGACTTGGCAAAAAAGGAAGTCCATACAGCATAGGTGGTAACGTGAAAATCATCAACCGAAACGTAGGCGAATTTGCGCAGTCTTGGGGATTTGGCCTTGATATTGGCTTACGTTATCAAAAGAACAATTGGATGGCTGGTGCTTTACTTCGCGATGCCACTGGCACTTTCAACGCGTGGAGTTTTAACTTTACTGACGCAGAAAGGGCAACCCTGCAGGCAACTGGCAATTTGGTACCCGAAAGCTCAATTGAAACTACAAGGCCTACTCTGATCCTAGGAGGAGCTTATCGTTGGAATTTCAACCAAACATATAGCTTGTTAACCAGTGTGGATGCTTGGATCAATACTGATGGTCAACGCAACGTATTAATCAGCAGCAAAACCATCAATATCGATCCACGGGTTGGTCTAGAATTCTCCTACAAAAACCTCGTTTTCTTGCGTGGAGGGGTCGGTAAGTTTCAAAGACAAACGGATGACATTGATGTCAATAAAAAAACCTTGAGTGTATTACCTACCTTTGGTGTTGGCCTTAAATTGGGGCGATTCCATATCGATTATGCTCAAACGGATATTGGCAACAGTTCGGCTTTGTTGTACTCTAATATTTTCAGCCTACAATTGGATTTTGCCAAAAGAAAAACAGCGAAGCCTCCTGTCGAATAATCTGTAGGCTTTTGAGCCGGCAATGCCAATCTAGTACTTGAGGTCTGAATAACGAGATAGATCATTTCAGTACCTTATTTCATGAAATAAGTATCTCTTCATTTGCGATATTTTCTAGGCTTCATAAAAATTATAAGCAAAACAAATTGCCATTCCCTGAACTATCAGCATCTTTGCTCATTGTT